>Ga0102592_1001366_pt1 | contig 28122 bp, 25 predicted proteins | sample AraplaCol_mMF_r2_FD_76861 | JGI IMG/M metagenome (GOLD analysis project Ga0102592, IMG submission 76861) | Arabidopsis root microbial communities from North Carolina, USA - plate scrape MF_Col_mMF_r2 (SPADES assembly) (version 2) | ecosystem: Host-associated > Plants > Roots > Endosphere...
CTCGTCCTGATCCCGCTCGCGCTTGGCGTGGCCTATGCCGGCGGCTGGCTGTGGGCAGCGCTGGTGACTTTGGTGTCCGTCGGCCTGTTCCTCGAATGGCGCGGTATCGTCGGCCAGCGTCCGGGCTGGCTCGCCATCGGCCTTGTCTATGCGCTTGCCGCACTTGCGGCCTCGGTGCTGGTGCGGCGGGATGCGGAGTGGGGCTTTGCAGCACTGATCTTCATCCTGCTGATTGTCTGGCTGACCGACATTGGCGGCTACGCCTTCGGCCGCACCATTGGCGGGCCAAAGCTGTGGCCGCGGGTCTCGCCGAAGAAGACCTGGGCCGGCGCCATCGGCGGCACGGTGCTCAGCATCCTCGTCGCTGTCGGCTTTGCCCGCTACGGTTTCGGCAATCTGCTGCCATTGGTTCTGATCGCGGTCGTGCTGACGGTGCTGTCCCAGATCGGCGACCTGTTTGAATCGTCGGTGAAGCGCCGCTTTGGCGTGAAGGATTCCGGGCAGATCATTCCGGGCCATGGCGGCCTGCTGGATCGGCTCGATGGCTATGTTTTCGCGGTGGTCGCTGCTGCGGTAATCGGTCTTATGCGTGGTGGCGCCGATGGCGTCGGCCGCGGTCTTATGGTTTGGTGATGTGATGAGCCCAGTTCCCCTGCGTAATGAAAAGGCTGCCGAGGCTCCGGTCCGCAGCGTCACGGTCCTCGGGGCCACCGGTTCGATCGGCGACAGCACGATGGACCTCATTCGCGCAGCGCCCGAGCGCTACAAGGTCGAGGCGCTCACCGCGAACGGCAATGTCGAGGGCATCGTCAAGCTCGCGAAGGAGTTCAATGCACGCTTCGTCGCCGTCGCGGATGAGAGCAAGGGCGACGAACTGCGCGCCGCGCTGGCCGGCACCGGGATCGAGACTGGGGCGGGCGAGAGCGCGGTGACCGAGGCTGCAGCCCGTCCGGCCGACTGGGTGATGGCCGCGGTGTCCGGCGCAGCCGGCCTGAAGCCGGCACTCGCCGCGGTCGATCGGGGCGCAACTGTTGCGCTGGCCAACAAGGAATGCCTCGTTTGTGCCGGCGATTTCTTCATGGACCGCGCCGCCAGAGCCGGTGCGACCATCCTGCCGGCGGACAGCGAGCACAACGCGCTGTTCCAGGCGCTGGCTTCGGGGAGCCGCGACGAGCTCACCCGGGTGATCATCACCGCTTCGGGCGGCCCGTTCCGCACCTGGAAGGCCGAGGACATCGAGCAGGCCACACTGGCCCAGGCGCTCAAGCACCCGAACTGGTCCATGGGCCAGAAGATCACCATCGATTCCGCCTCGATGATGAACAAGGGCCTCGAGGTCATCGAGGCGTCCTATCTGTTCGCGCTGGCGCCGGACGAGATCGACGTGCTGGTGCATCCGCAGTCGATCATCCACGGCATGGTCGAATTCACCGACATGTCGGTGGTCGCTCAGCTCGGTTCGCCGGACATGCGGACCCCGATCGCTCACTGCCTCGGCTGGCCGAACCGCATCAGCAAGGGCAGGGCGGCCCCGCTCGACTTGGCCAAGATCGGCTCGCTGACCTTCGAGGCGCCGGATTACGCCCGTTTCCCCGGCCTGAAACTGGCCTATGACGCTCTCCGCACCGGCTCGGGCGCCACCACGGTCTATAACGCAGCCAACGAAATCGCGGTCGCCGCCTTCATTGCCGGCAAGATCCGTTTCGGCGCCATCGCGCGGCTGGTCGAGACCACCATGAATGAATGGATGCGCGCCGGTAATCTGGCGCCGCTGTCGTCGGCGGATGATGCGATTTCCGTTGACCATAAAGCACGAAAGCTGGCGGCAAGCCTGTTGCCTGAAATTGCCGCAAAGGCTTCGTAGAGATTTAAGGACGAGGCTGTCGGGCTTCGTATAGGGGATTGGGATGTTTGACTTTTTCCAGCATGGGTTCACCACGTTGAGCCACGGGCTGATCGGCTACATCATCCCGTTCCTGTTCGTGCTGACCATCGTCGTGTTCTTTCACGAACTCGGACATTTTCTGGTCGCCCGTTGGAACGGCGTTAAGGTCCTGACCTTCTCGCTCGGCTTCGGTCCCGAACTTGCCGGATTCAATGACCGCCACGGCACCCGCTGGCGGATTTCGGCAATCCCGCTCGGTGGTTACGTCAAGTTCTTCGGTGATGAGAGCGAGGCCTCGACGCCGTCGGCGGACGCGCTGCAGAACATGACGGCGTCCGAACGCAAGGATGCCTTCCACCACAAGCGGGTCGGCCAGCGCGCCGCCATCGTGGCTGCCGGCCCGATCGCGAACTTCCTGCTCGCCATCGTCATCTTCACCTGCCTGTTCACCTTCTTCGGCAAGCCGAGCACCACCGCCAAGGTGGACAGCATCCAGGCCGGCAGCGCCGCCGAGAAGGCCGGCTTCCAGTCCGGCGACGTCATCGCGACGATCAATGGCAAGGCCATCACCAGCTTCTCGGACATGCAGCGCATTGTCGGCACCAGCGCCGGAGAGCAGCTCAAGGTCACCGTCAAGCGCGGCGACGCCAATGTCGACCTCACCGCGACGCCGGAGCTGCGCGAGGTGAAGGACAATTTCGGTAACGTCCACCGTCTCGGCGTGCTCGGCATCACCCGCGCCACTACGGCGGGCGAGGCGACCACCGAGCGGGTCGATCCGGCCACGGCACTCGTGCTGGGGGTCAAGGAGACCTGGTTCGTCGTTGATCGCACCTTCTCCTATATCGGCGGCGTCTTCACCGGCCGCGAGGCGGCCGACCAGATCGGCGGTCCGATGAGAATCGCCCAGATTTCGGGGCAGGTGGCCACCATCGGCCTGACCGCCCTGATCCATCTGGCCGCGGTGCTGTCGATCTCCATCGGTCTTCTCAACCTGTTTCCGGTTCCATTGCTCGACGGCGGCCATCTGCTGTTCTATGCAGTGGAGGCGGTGCGCGGTCGTCCACTTTCCGAACGCGCGCAGGAGATGGGGTTCCGGATCGGGCTTGGTTTGGTGCTGATGTTGATGGTTTTTGCGACCTATAACGACATTCTTCATCTTGCCGGGTCATGATGTCTGATCATGTCTGGACGGGGATAACGTGGCCGTAGGGCAACGTCTTGGAATGAAATTAGAAAACTTCGGCGAATGGTCGTTTGCCACTCGGGTAAAATTGGCTACAAGCTGGGCAACTCAAGGGATTCTGTCTGTCCGTAGGGGTGCGGGCCGGCGGTACTGGAATGATAAGGGCGCTTGGCGCATGATTTTTGGATTGCGGGGTTTCCGGGGCGGTTTGTTTGCTGCTTCGATCATGGTTGCCATGCCAGTCGCCGCTTCGGTGACGGCAGCGCTCGTTCCTTCCACCGCGATGGCGCAGACTGTCGCCTCGATCGTGGTTGAAGGAAATCGGCGCGTCGACGTCGAGACCATCCGCTCTTATTTCCGCCCCGGCCCAAGCGGTCGCCTCGATCAGGGCGTCCTTGATGACGGTCTGAAGGCGCTGATCGAGACCGGCCTGTTCCAGGACGTGCGTGTCAGCCCGGCCGGTGGCCGCGTCGTGGTGACCGTGGTCGAAAATCCGGTCATCGGCCGCGTTGCCTTTGAAGGCAACAAGAAGGTCAAGGACGACCAGCTCACCGCTGAAGTGCAGTCGAAGGCCCGCGGTACGCTCTCGCGTCCGATGGTCCAGTCCGACGCCCAGCGCATCTCGGAAATCTATCGCCGTTCCGGCCGTTATGACGTCAGCGTCACGCCGGAAATCATCGAGCAGCCGAACAACCGCGTTGACCTGATCTTCACGATCAACGAAGGCGCGAAGACCGGCGTGAAGTCGATCGAGTTCATCGGCAACAACTATTACTCGTCCTATCGCCTCAAGGACGTGATCAAGACCCGCGAGTCGAACTTCCTCTCGTTCCTCGGTTCGGGCGACATCTATGATCCGGATCGCGTTGAAGCCGACCGCGACCTGATCCGCCGCTATTACCTGAAGAACGGCTTTGCCGACGTGCAGGTGGTTGCCGCGCTGACCGAATACGATCCGGGCCAGAAGGGCTTCCTGGTCACCTTTAAGATCGAGGAAGGCCAGCAGTACCGCGTTGCCAATGTCGACTTCTCGTCGACCATCCCGAACTTCGATCCCAACTCGATGCGCTCGTTCTCGCGCGTCGGTGTCGGCTCGCTCTACAACGCGGAAGCGCTGGAGAAGTCGGTCGAGGAAATGCAGATCGAAATGTCGCGTCGCGGCTATGCCTTCGCCGTGGTTCGTCCGCGTGGCGATCGTAACTTCGAGCAGCACACCGTCTCGATCGGTTATTCGATCGAGGAAGGTCCTCGCGTGTATATCGAGCGCATCAATGTGCGCGGCAACACCCGTACCCGTGACTATGTCATCCGTCGCGAATTCGACCTGTCGGAAGGCGATGCCTATAACCGTGCGCTGGTCGATCGTGCCGAGCGTCGCCTGAAGAATCTCGACTTCTTCAAGACCGTGAAGATCACCACCGAGCCGGGTTCGTCCTCGGATCGCGTGATCCTCGCCGTCGACCTGGAAGAAAAGTCCACCGGCGACTTCTCGGTCTCGGGCGGTTACTCGACCACCGACGGTGCGCTGGGTGAAGTCAGCGTCTCCGAGCGTAACTTCCTCGGCCGCGGTCTGTTCGCCAAGGCTTCGGTGCAGTACGGCCAGTATGCCCGCGGCTACTCGCTGTCCTTCGTCGAGCCTTACCTGCTCGACTACCGCGTCGCGCTCGGCCTCGACTTCTTCTATCGCGAGCAGCTGTCGAACCAGTACATCTCGTACAACACCAAGACGATGGGCTTCAGCCCGCGCCTCGGCTTCCAGCTGCGTGAAGACCTCGCGCTGCAGCTCCGCTACTCGATCTTCCAGCAGGAAATCTCGCTGCCGGCCCAGCTCGCGAATTGTAACAACACGCTCGGCGGCGCGAACCGTACGCCTGGTCAGATCAACCGCGATGCCGGCACGCTCACTGCTGTGAACCCGGCTGATCCCTCGACTTGGGGCTGCTACGCCGATGGCGAGTCGTCGCTGCCGGTTCGTCTCGAACTGCAGCGTGGCAAGGCTCTGACCTCGATGCTCGGCTACACGCTCAACTACAACACGCTCGACAACAACAAGAACCCGACCGACGGCCTGTTCGTCGAGTTCAAGCAGGACTATGCGGGCGTTGGCGGCGACGTCAGCTACCTCAAGACCACTGTCGATGCGAAGTACTACACCCCGCTGGTGGCTGATATCGTCGGCCTGCTGCGTGTCCAGGGTGGTATCCTGACCAATGTCGGCAAGGACATCCGCATGCTGGATCACTTCCAGATGGGTCCGAACCTGGTGCGTGGTTTCGCCCAGAACGGTATCGGTCCGCGTGACATCAGCTATGTCGCGCTCGGTTCCTATGGCGACGCGCTCGGCGGCACCAAGTATTGGGGCGCTTCGGCTGAAATGCAGATGCCGTTCTGGTTCCTGCCGAAGGAAGTTGGCATCAAGGGCGCGGTCTATGCGGACGTCGGTGGTCTCCAGGATTACCAGGGACCGACGAGCTGGGCTGCGACCGGTGAAGTCAACCAGGTGGGCTGCGTTCCGGCCAGCAGGACCTCGGTGGGTAACTGCTCGGGCATGACCCTGGACAATTCCAACCCGGTCCGTTCGTCGGTCGGTGTCGGTCTGATCTGGCAGTCTCCGTTCGGTCCGCTGCGCTTCGATTACGCAGTGCCGCTGACCAAGGGCGCCTATGATCGTACGCAGGAATTCAGGTTCGGCGGCGGAACTTCGTTCTAATCTTGCCTGACGGCCGCACCGCGACGGATGGAATGGCGCTGCCGACCTTCTTCAAGCAATCCCCTTCGTTGACGCTGGCTGAAATAGCCACGTCGACGAAGGCGCGCCTGGTCGATGCCTCCCGGGCCGACCATGTGATCACGGGCGTCGCCGCGCTGGACGAGGCGGGCCCGCATCACCTGACCTTCTTCGAGAACGTCCGCTACGCCGACCAGCTTGCACGCACGCAGGCAGGCGCCGTGCTGGTCAGCGAAGGCTTCAAGGGCGAGATCCCGGCCCATGTGGCGGTGCTGCGCACCAGGAGGCCATTCGCGGCCTTTGTCGAACTCGCCTGCGAGATGCAGCCGGATGCCTTGCGGCCGGCCTCGGGCTTCGAGGTGACCGGCATTTCCGAACAGGCCATCATCCATCCGACCGCCCAGCTCGAGGACGACGTCACCGTCGATCCGCTGGCAGTGATCGGCCCGGATGTGGAGATCGGCTCGGGCACCATCATCGGCTCCGGGGCGGTGATCGCCGCCGGCGTGAAGATCGGCCGCGACTGCAATATCGGGGCGGGGAGCGTCCTGCAGTTCACGCTCATCGGGAATAACGTGCTGGTGCATCCCGGCTGCAAGTTCGGCCAGGACGGTTTTGGCTTCGTGTTCGGCCGCGACAAGCACATCAAGGTTCCGCAGACCGGCCGCGTCCTGATCCAGAACGATGTCGAGGTCGGCGCCGGCACCACCATCGACCGCGGCAGCCTGCGCGATACGGTGATCGGCGAGGGCACCAAAATCGACAATCAGGTCCAGATCGGTCACAATGTGACAATCGGACGGCATTGCGTCATCGCCGCCAAATGTGGCCTTGCGGGCAGCCTGACCATCGGCGACAACGTCGCGCTGGGGGCCATGGTCGGCCTCAATAATCACATCACGATCGGCGACGGCGCACAGGTCGCGGCCATGGCGGGCGTCAAGGATAGCATTCCGCCGCGCGGCCGCTGGGGCGGCATCTTTGCCCGGCCGACGAAGCAATGGTTCCGCGAGATCCTCGCGGTGGAAAAATTGGCCCGTGAGACTGCGCCCGGCGCGGATGCGGACAAACTTGATACGAAGGACGAGCGGGAATGAGCGAGGAATCGCCGGTTATCATCGAGGCGGTGGATATCAACACCATCCTCAAGACGCTGCCGCATCGCTATCCGTTTCTGCTGATCGATCGCGTGGTCGGCATCCGCAAGGATTTCAGCGGCATCGGCATCAAGAACGTCACCATCAACGAACCTTGTTTCCTCGGGCATTTCCCCGAGCGGCCGGTCTATCCGGGTGTGCTGATGATCGAGGGCATGGCGCAGACCGCCGGCGTGATCGGCATCGCGTCGGTCGAAGGCACCGAGAAGCCGCGCGCGGTGTATTTCCTCACCATCGACAAATGCAAATTCCGCAAGCCGGTGATGCCGGGCGATACGATCGAGTATCACCTGCATCTGATCAACCGGAAGCGCGCCATGTGGTGGTTTCACGGCGATGCCAAGGTCAATGGCGTCACGGTCGCAGAGGCCGATGTCGGCGCCATGCTGACGGACTAACGATGTGTAGGGTGGGCAAAAGCGAAGCGTGCCCACCATCTCACGCACAACACTTGAAGGTGGGCACGGCGCAAGGGCGCCTTTGCCCACCCTACATCTTCTGACGAGGCACTATGAGCAAGATCGATCCGATGGCGCGCGTCGCCGACGGCGCCGTCATCGGCGAGGGCGTCGAGATAGGGCCGTTCTGCACGATCGGCCCTCATGTCACGATTGGTGCCGGCACCAAGCTGGTGTCGCATGTGAACGTCACCTCGAAGACGACCATCGGCGAGAATTGTACGATCTATCCGTTTGCTTCGCTCGGTGCCCCACCGCAGATCGTCGGCATTGGACCGGAAGTTACAGAACTGCGGATCGGCAATGGTTGCACCATACGCGAGTCAGTGACGATGAACGCGGGCAGCGTGCGCGGTGGCGGCATCACCACCGTCGGTGACCGCGGCTACTTCATGAACTGCGCCCATGTGGGCCATGACTGCCATGTGGGCAATGACGTGATCTTCGCGACCTCGGCAACGCTTGGTGGCCATTGCGAGATCGGCGATTTCGTCTTCATGGGCGGGCTGTCGGCCGTGCATCAATTCACCCGCATCGGCCCGCAGGCGATGATCGGCGGTGTGTGCGGCGTTCGCGGCGACATCATTCCGTTCGGTCTGGTCAACGGCCAGTATGCGGCGCTGGAAGGCCTGAACCTGATCGGCATGAAGCGCCGAAAGTTCACCAAGGATCGTCTCGCAACGGTGCGTAGCTTCTATCAGAAACTCTTCCATGGCGATGGGGTGTTTGCCGAGCGCCTCGAACGGGTGCAGCCATTGGCCAGCGAGGATCCGGCCATCGCCGAAATTCTGGCCTTCATTGCCGGCGGCAAGCACCGTGCCTTGTGCCTGCCGGATGTCGGCGGCCAGGCCTGACGGGGAGCGCGAGGCCTGACATGAACGGCCAGCCTCCATTGCAGCCACTCGCCATCGCATCGCCACTCGGCATCATCGCCGGGGGAGGCGCCATGCCGTTTGCCGTCGCGGACTCGCTGCTTGCCCGCGGCATCAAGCCGGTGATCTTCGCGCTCAAGGGCTTTTGCGATCCCGCGCAGGCAGCGCGCTTCGACCACCACTGGATTCCCATCGGCAAGTTCGGCGCGCTGCTGCGGCTGATGCGGAGTGCCCAGTGCCGCGATCTCGTTTTCATTGGCACACTGGTGCGTCCGGCGATCTCGGAAATCCGTCTCGACTGGGGCACGCTGCGGGTGATGCCCGCCGTGTTTCGCGCCTTTCGCGGCGGCGATGATCATCTGCTCACGAGCGTCAGCCGGCTGTTCGAGCACGAGGGTTTTCGGCTGCTCGGCGTCAAGGACGTCGCTCCTGATATCCTGATGCCGGCCGGCAGCATTACGCGGGCGATGCCCGATGCGGATGCTGAGACGGACATCGCGCGTGGTCGCGAGGTGCTGCGCGCGCTGAGCCCGTTCGATATCGGCCAAGCCTGCGTGGTGATCGACGGCCATGTGGTGGGGATCGAGGATATCGGCGGCACCGATGCACTGCTGGCGCGCGTGGCCGATCTGCGCGCCACTGGCCGCATTCGCGCCAAAGCGGGCAGGGGCGTGCTGGTGAAGGCGCCGAAGAGCGGGCAGGACCTGCGCTTCGACCTGCCGACGATCGGCCCGCGCACCATCGAGGGTGTGGCGAAGGCCGGCCTTGCCGGCATCGCCGTCATGGCCGGCAACACCATCGCCGCCGAGCCGCAGGCGATGATCGCGCTTGCCGACGCCAGATATCTCTTCGTCATCGGCCTGCCCGCGTGATGCAGACCCGCGATCCCCAGCGAAAGATCTTCCTGATCGCGACGGAGGAATCCGGCGACCGCCTCGGCAGTGCGCTGATGAAGGTGCTGCGCCAGCGGCTTGGCGATGACGTGCGCTTCGAAGGCGTCGGCGGTTCGTCGATGGCACGTGAAGGTCTGCAGCCGCTGTTTCCTATCGAAGAGCTTTCCATCATCGGCCTTGCCGCCGTCCTGCGGAAATTGCCGTCCATCCTGAAGCTCATCAAGCGCGCGACCGACGACGTCCTGCGGGCCAAGCCTGATGTGCTGGTGATCATCGATAGCCCGGACTTCACTCATCGCGTCGCGAAGCGCGTGCGCCAGCGCGATCCCTCCATTCCCGTCGTCAACTATGTGTCGCCAACGGTGTGGGCATGGCGGCCAGGACGCGCGAAGGTGATGCGCGCTTATGTCGACCATGTGCTGGCGCTGCTGCCGTTCGAGCCAGAGGCCCATCAGCGGCTCGGCGGACCGCCATGCACTTATGTCGGTCATCCCCTGATCGAGCAGATCGATGCGCTACGCCCCAATGCGGAAGAGCAGGCGCGTCGTGAAGCGAAGCCGCCGGTGCTGCTGGTGCTGCCGGGCAGCCGTCGCAGCGAGATCCGCCATCACATGGAGACGTTTGGCGCGACGCTCGACCTGTTGCGCAAGCGCGGCGTGGAGTTCGAGCTGATCCTACCGACCATGCCGCATCTGGTGGAGGGGATCACCGAAGCGCTGAAGCCATGGCCTGTGCAGCCGCGTGTCGTGGTGGGCGAGGCGGAAAAGCGCGCCGCATTCCGGATTGCGCATGCGGCCTTCGCCAAATCCGGTACGGTGACACTGGAGCTGGCATTGGCCGGCGTGCCGATGGTCACAGCCTACAGGGCCGGCAGCATCGAGGCTTGGATCATCCGTCGCCGCATTACGTCGTCGTCTGTCATTCTCGCCAATCTCGTCATCGGTGAGAATGTCATTCCCGAATTTATTCAGGAAGACTGCACACCCGAAAAGCTTGTCGCGTCGCTGCAGGACGTACTTGCGGATACGCCGATGCGCCGCCGACAGGTCGAGGCGATGGCGAAGCTTGATGATATCATGGGGATCGGACGCGCATCGCCGAGCAAGGCGGCTTCGGATGTCGTCGCGGATATGCTCGACCGACCTCCGCGTTAACGCGCGGTTAGCCCTGATGTTATCCGCATAGGGGAACTCTCAACCAAATCTAAACCCGGTTCCGCTGATGGTGCCGTGCCCCGATACCTTCGGGCGTATGTGCAATCGCGGCTGATTAGCCGCCATCAGGTGAAGCATGAGCAAGGCGAACGAACACGACTCTCTCGATGCACTCTTCTCCGCGGCGCGCTCGATCGATCGCCGCCATTTTCTGGCTGCCGGTGCAGGCGGAATCGTCGCTGCGTCTTCGAGCGTCGATGCGCTCGCCAAACCGGCAGCCGACAAGTTCACTGAAGAAGACCGCAAGCATATGGCGCACGCCATCGACCTGATGCGCAAGGCCGGCGTGGTCGAACGTACGGGCGGTGCCTTCGGAGCTGTGATCGTGCGCAATGGAGAGGTGCTCTCGGCCACCGGCAACAGCGTGCTGCGCGATAATGATCCGTCCGCCCATGCCGAGGTTAACGCCATTCGCGCGGCCTGCAAGAAGATCGGCGCGCCGAACCTGAAGGGCGCCACCATGTACACCAGCTGCGAATGCTGCCCGATGTGCTACGCGACGGCCTATTGGGCGCGGCTGGACCGCATCGTCTATGCCGCGGCATGGACGGATTATGCCGATTTGTTCGATGATCAGAATATCGGCACGGATATGAAGCTGCCTTACGGCAGGCGGAAGGTGAAGGTCTCGCAGTTCATGCAGAAGGACGCGCAGGCCGTGTGGCAGGAATTCCGCAAGCTGCCGGATCGCGCGAAGTATTGAAGCTCGCTCCGCCCTCATCCTGACGAGCCACGTCTTCGCGGCGTCTTGAAGGATGGCGGCGAGCGCCGGAGCCCAGCGATCTCATGGTTCGAGATGCGCGCAAGAGCGCGCTCCTCACCATGAGGGACGGCGGTTGTGGTCACAAACAAGCAAAAACCGGCGGATCTTGCGATCCGCCGGTTTCTTTTGGGGCTTGTCGCCAAGCTTAGCGCTTGGCGATGTCCGTGTATTCGCGGCGGGCTGCGCCGGTGAAGAGCTGGCGCGGACGGCCGATCTTCTGCTGCGGGTCGCCGATCATTTCGCTCCACTGGCTGATCCAGCCGACGGTGCGGGCGACGGCGAACAGCACGGTGAACATCGAGGTCGGGAAGCCCATCGCCTTCAGCGTGATGCCCGAATAGAAGTCGACATTCGGGTAAAGCTTGCGGTCGATGAAGTACTGATCCGACAGCGCGATCTTCTCGAGCTCCATGGCAACGGCGAGCATCTCGTCGCCGCCGTGACCGGTCTCCTTGAGAACTTCGTGGCAGGCCTGCTGCATCAGCTTGGCGCGCGGATCGTAGTTCTTGTAGACGCGGTGACCGAAGCCCATCAGGCGGACGCTGGAGTTCTTGTCCTTCACCTTGGCGATGAATTCCGGAATCTTGTCGACGGTGCCGATCTCGGCGAGCATCTGCAGCGCAGCTTCGTTGGCGCCGCCATGCGCCGGTCCCCACAGGCAGGCGATGCCGGCGGCGATACAGGCGAACGGATTGGCGCCCGACGAGCCGGCGATGCGGACCGTCGAGGTCGAGGCGTTCTGCTCGTGATCCGCATGCAGCGTGAAGATCTTGTCCAGCGCCTTGGCGAGCACCGGATTGACCTTGTACTCCTCGCACGGCACGGCGAAGCACATCTTCATGAAGTTCGATGCGAAATCGAGCGTGTTGGTCGGGTAAACGAAGGGCTGGCCGATCGTGTACTTGTAGGCCATCGCAGCAAGCGTCGGGATCTTGGCGATCATGCGGATCGAAGCGATCTCGCGCTGCTTGGCGTCGTTGATGTCCGTGGAGTCGTGGTAGAACGCGGCGAGGGCGCCGACCGACGCAACCATCACGGCCATCGGATGCGCATCGCGGCGGAAGCCGGTGAAGAAGCGCGTCATCTGGTCGTGGACCATGGTGTGGTTGGTCACCAGGTGATCGAACTTTTCCTTCTGCGCCTTGGTCGGGAGTTCCCCGTACAGCAGCAGATAGCAGGTCTCGAGGAAGTCGCCCTTCTCGGCGAGCTGCTCGATCGGGTAGCCGCGATATTCGAGAATGCCGGCGTCGCCGTCGATATAGGTAATCTGGGACTGGCAGCTCGCGGTCGAGGTGAAGCCCGGATCGTAGGTGAACATGCCCGACTGGGCATAGAGCTTGCCGATGTCGATGACGTCGGGGCCGACGGTCCCACTGTGAATCGGCAGATCGAAGCTCTTGCCGTCGACTGTCAGCGTTGCGGATTTGGTGTTGGTTTTCGCGTCCATCGCATAGTCCCCGATGAGATCGTTGAGGGGCCGTCAAACCACCGTCATTTCAAGAGAAAATGGCGATGCCAGACGGGAATTCCAGAGCAGTCGGCAGAATGCGTAGCGTATTGCTGTGTGCGCTGCAAGGCAGGCAAAAGTAGCCTACAGCTATGCTAAACAGCTGCCTGATCGGCGAGCCGATCGAGACATTCCTGCCGTCCCAGTACCGCCAGCACGTCGAAGATGCCGGGGGAGGTGGTCTTGCCGGTCAACGCTACCCGCAGAGGCTGCGCCACACCACCGAGTTTCAGACCGGCTTCCTCCGCAAAAGCGCGGGCGGCAGCCTCCGTATTGGCGGCGGTCCAGTCGGTGACGGCTTCGAGCGCGGTGCGCAATTTCCCGAGCAGCACGCGCGTCTCAGGCGTCAGCACGGCAACCGCCTTGGGCTCGGTGATCTCCAGCGGGCGGTCGGCGAAGATGAAGTCGGCGCCCTTCACCAGTTCGAGCAGCGTCTTGGCCCGCTCCTTCAGACCGGGCATGGCGCGCAGCAGTTGTGCTCGCGTGGCGTCGTTCAGCTTCGCCTCGATCGCAGCGCCGCCTTCCGCATAGGGGAGGATCTCCTCGAACATGGTCACGAGGGCTTGATCGTCGCTGTGGCGGATATAGTGGCCGTTGATGCTTTCCAGCTTGGCGAAATCGAAGCGTGCGGCTGATCGTCCGATGCCGGACAGTTCAAACGCGTCGATCATTTCCTGCGTGGTGAAGATTTCCTGATCGCCATGGCTCCAGCCGAGGCGCACGAGGTAATTCCGCAGCGCGGCCGGCACATAACCCATGGCGCGATACGCATCGACGCCAAGCGCGCCATGGCGCTTTGAAAGTTTCGAGCCGTCCGGGCCGTGGATCAGCGGGATATGCGACATGCTGGGGACGTCCCAGCCGAGCGCGTCATAGATCTGCTTCTGGCGGGCAGCATTGATCAGATGGTCGTCGCCGCGGATCACATGGGTGACGGCCATGTCGTGGTCGTCCACCACCACGGCCAGCATATAGGTCGGGGTGCCGTCGCCACGCAGCAGCACGAGGTCGTCGAGATTCTCGTTCTGCCAGACCACGCGGCCTTGCACCTGGTCCTCGATCACCGTCTCGCCGGTCAGCGGCGCTTTGAGCCGGATGGTCGGCTTGACGTCGGGCTTGGGATCGGACGGATCGCGGTCGCGCCACAGGCCATTGTAGAGTTTCGAGCGGCCCTCGGCGCGCGCGCTCTCGCGCATCGCCTGCAGCTCCTCGGCGGAGGCGTAGCAGTAATAGGCCTTGCCTTCGGCCAGCAGCTGCTCGGCCACCTCGCGGTGACGGGCGGCGCGGGCGAACTGGTAGACGGTGTCGCCGTCCCATTCGATGCCAAGCCACTTCAGCCCGTCCAGAATGGCGTCGATGGCCGCCTCGGTGGAGCGCTCGCGGTCGGTGTCCTCGATCCGCAGCAGCATCTTGCCGCCGTGCTTCCTGGCGTACAGCCAGTTGAACAGCGCGGTGCGGCCACCGCCGATATGGAGGAAGCCGGTCGGCGAGGGCGCGAAGCGGGTAACGACGGGTGCGGTCATGTCAGGTCGGCAATCGATTAGAGAGGTTTGGCGGCGTGTAACACAAGCTGTCGGGCTGCCCAATGGCGTTGAAAATGGGTAACCTATGTGTTACCGTGGAGGATGGCTGAAGTCCGCTATTACGTGGATGCTTATGGCAGGGCTCCGTTCACCGAGTGGGCGGAGGAACTCGACAATTCAGCGTCTGCGAAAGTTGCTATTGCGGTGCGCCGCATGGCGATGGGCAACTTTTCGAATGCCAAAGGCGTGGGCGGTGGTGTCTTCGAATTTCGGATCGACTTTGGGCCGGGATATCGAATCTATTTCGGACGAGAGGGCGACACCCTCGTCATCCTCCTAAGTGGTGGAACCAAGAAGCGTCAGCAGCAGGACATTCTGGACGCACGCGCCTTTTGGCACGACTACAAACGAACCAAACGCGCGCAAGAATGAGCGGAGAAAAACGATGGCAACAACGCGAGATTTTGGGGAGTGGGTGCAAGGTCGCGCGGGCAAGAACCCTGAATTCGCGGAGGCTCTGCTGCGAGAAGCGATAAATGCCTTGCTGGCTGGCGAACTGGAGGTCGGGAAATCTGTGCTTCGTGATTACATCAAGGGTACCATTGGATTTGAAAAGCTCGGCGAAGCGATAGGCATTCAACCGAAGAGCCTGATCCGCATGTTTGGACCGCGCGGAAACCCCCAGGCAAAGAACCTGCTGAATGTGATCAGTTATCTTCAGAAAGATGCGGGTTTAGAGCTCCAAGTCGCCTGATCTCAGCCGTCGTCCGGCGCATGTGCTCCCCTTGGCGGGAGCCCCCGGATTTGGCACATAGGGCGCAATCTGAAAGGCAGCTTATGACAGACGAATCGACCGCGGACACCGCCAGCGAGGCCGGCCGCGATTTCATCCGCGACATCGTGGCGACGGACCTCGAATCCGGCAAGCACCAGAGCGTGGTGACGCGCTTCCCGCCGGAGCCGAACGGCTACCTGCATCTCGGCCACGCCAAGTCGATCTGCCTCAATTTCGGCGTCGCCGCCGAGTTCGGCGGACACTGCAACCTGCGTTTCGACGACACCAATCCGACCAAGGAAGAGCAGGAATATATCGACGCCATCCAGCGCGACGTCCGCTGGCTCGGCTTCGAGTGGGGCGAGGGCAACCTGCATTTCGCCTCGGACTACTTTGAGCAGCTCTATGACTGGGCCGTGCACCTGATCCGGGCCGGCAAGGCCTATGTGGACGACCAGTCGCCCGAGGAAATGCGCATCGCGCGCGGGACGCTGACCGAGCCGGGCAAGAACAGCCCGTTCCGCGACCGCAGCGTCGAGGAAAATCTCGACCTGTTTGCGCGCATGCGCGCCGGTGAATTCCCGAACGGCGCCCGCGTGCTGCGCGCCAAGATCGACATGGCCGCCGGCAACATCAATCTGCGCGATCCCACGATCTACCGCATCCTGCATGCGCATCACCCGCGCACCGGCGAGGCCTGGAAGATCTATCCGAGCTACGACTTCGCCCATGGCCAGTCGGACGCCATCGAGCATGTGACGCATTCGATCTGCACGCTGGAATTCGAGGACCATCGGCCGCTCTATGACTGGTGTCTGGACAATCTGCCGGTGCCCTCGCGGCCGCATCAGTATGAATTCGCGCGCCTCAATATGACTTATACGCTGCTGTCGAAGCGCGTGCTCACCGAGCTCGTGCGCGGCGGTCATGTCACCGGCTGGGACGATCCGCGGATGCCGACGCTCGCCGGCCTGCAGCGCCGCGGCATCCCCGCCGAGGCGTTGCGTGAATTCATCAAGCGCATCGGTGTCGCCAAGGCGAATTCCACCGTCGATCTGTCGATGTTCGATTTCGCCGTCCGCGAGACGCTGAACCGTACCGCCCAGCGCCGCATGGCGGTGCTGCGGCCGTTGAAGGTGGTGATCGAGAATTATCCGGACGGGCAGGTCGAGCAGCTCGACGCGGTCAATCATCCCGACGATGCCGCACTCGGCACGCGCCAGATCCCGTTCAGTCGCGAGCTCTATATCGAGCACGAGGATTTCATGGAGGAGCCACCGAAGAAGTTCTTCCGCATGGCGCCGGGCCGCGAGGTGCGGCTGCGCTATGGCTATTTCATCACCTGCAAGGATGTCGTGAAGAACGACAAGGGCGAGGTGGTGGAGCTGCGCTGCACCTACGATCCCGAGACCCGCGGCGGCAACGCGCCCGACGGCCGCAAGGTGAAGGCCACGATCCACTGGGTCAGCGCGCAGCATGCGGTGCCGGCAGAAGTGCGCGTCTATGAGCAGCTGTTCGCGACGCCGACGCCGGAAGCAGCAAACTTCGCATCGCAGCTCAATTCGAATTCGCTGGAGGTGCTGAACGGCGCAATGCTGGAGCCGGCGCTGGCGAGCGACAATTTTGATGGTGCGATGCAGTTCGAGCGGCAGGGATACTTCTGCCGCGACAAGGACAGCGCGCCCGGCAAGCCGGTGTTCAACCGGACGGTCGGCCTGCGCGACAGCTACGCCAAGCTGGCATAGACCTCGGTGCCGTAGGATGGGTTGAGCGCAGGCGCGGTAGCGCCGGAGCGATACCCATCACCGCCGGGGCCCGTTGTGATGGGTATCGCTGCGCTCAACCCATCCTACGGCAGCGAGAATAGTTCACTTATTCCCCATCCGTTCCGCTAGCCGCGGCTCGCCCTTTCGATAGCATTCGGAAGGGCAGGCGTGGCGAGCGGGCGGCTCATGGCGCAGAGTGGGGGACAGACGCGCAATCAGGCGAGGGCGGTCACATGGCCGCCGTCTGCGACGGCTGGCGCGTTTGCACCCAATCATCCCTGGACATTGCCATTCGACTGGCTGCGGGCGTGGGCGCAGGCAGAAGCCGGTCCGGGCCGTTTATTGCCTTGGGTACCCGTGGCCTTTGGCGCCGGCATTGCGCTGTATTTTGCGGCCGAGCGCGAACCGGTGGCCTGGGTCGCCGGGGCGACGGCCTGCGTGTTTGCCATGGCGGCCGTGGTGCTGCGGCGGTCGTCCGCATTTTTCTGCATGCTACTGGCAGCCGCCATCGCCGGTGGCTTTGCCGCTGTCGCGTGGAAAAGCACGCGCATTGCGCACGAGGTTCTGGCGAAGCCGGTCTTCGGTGCGTCCCTGACAGGCTTTGTCGAGACCCGCGAGGAGCGCGAGCGCAGTGATCGCTTCGTGCTGCGCGTCGCGACGCTGGATATGGCGCGGGATTTCACCAAGCTGACGCGCGTAAGGCTGTCGGTGAAGAAGGGCACGGCGCCGGCGGTCGGCAGCTTCGTCGCGTTGAAGGCGCGGCTGCAGCCGCCACTCGCGCCGTTGCGGCCGGGAGGCTACGATTTCGCGCGCGATCTGTATTTCCAAGGCATCGGCGCATCAGGCTTTGTGACCGGCGCGATCAGGAAGATCGATCCACCGACGCCGCCGTCGCGGCACCTGCAATATGCGGCGACCATGCAGGGCATGCGCGATGCCATCGATGCACGCATTCGTGCGTCACTGACGGGCGATAACCGCGCCATCGCAACTGCGCTCCTGACCGGCAAGCGGGATGCGATCTCGTCCGACGTCAACGACGCCATGTTCATTTCGGGGCTTGGCCATGTGCTGTCGATCTCCGGTTATCACATGGCCGTGGTGGCCGGCGTCGTGTTTTTTGTGGTGCGTGCGCTGCTGGCACTGGTCCCCGTTCTGACGGTGACGTTCCCGATCAAGAAAGTCGCTGCCGCTGCGGCACTGCTGGCTGCGTTGTTCTATCTGCTGCTGTCCGGCGCCGAGGTCGCAACGCAAAGATCCTTCATCATGACGGCGGTGGTGCTGATCGCCATCATGGTCGATCGCCGCGCCATCACCTTTCGCACGCTGGCTATCGCGGCGCTGATCGTGCTGGTCATCACGCCGGAAGCGCTGGTGCACCCGAGCTTCCAGATGTCATTCGCGGCGACGCTCGGCCTGGTGGCACTGGTGCAGATCGGGATGCCTGCCTTGTTCGCGACGTCGGAGAGTTCGACGACGGCGCGCATCGCCTTGTGGGGCGGGCGCGAGATCGCGATGCTGCTGCTCGCCTCCCTGATCGCCGGGCTCGCGACCATGCCGTATGCCGCCTACCACTTTCACCGCATCACGCCTTACGGCATCGTCGCCAATCTTCTGGCGATGCCGGTGGTGTCGGCGCTGGTGATGCCGGCGGGGCTGCTTGGTCTGATTGCGATCCCGTTCGGATTCGACAGCCTGTTCTGGCACATCATGGAGATCGGCCTGCAATGGATGATCTTTGTATCCAGATGGGTGGCGGGACTATCGGGGGCGATCGGGCGTATACCGGCCTTCGGGACGGGACCGTTGATTGCCGCGAGCTTCGGCATTGTCCTGCTCGCATTGCTGCGCACGCCGCTGCGTTACGGCGGGCTGATCGCGCTCGTGGTCGCGATCGCCTGGGCGGCGGCGGCACAACAGCCTGACGTCCTGATTGCCGGAGACGGCCAGAGCGTGGCCGTGCGCGGCCGCGACGGGCGGCTGCATGTGATGCGCAGCGGCAAGGATGCTTTTCTCGTCAAGGAATGGCTGGGAGCGGATGCCGATACGCGGCAGCCGACAGATGCGTCGCTCGGTGACGGCGTGTCGTGTGATCCGTCAGGTTGCGTGACAGCTCTTGCTGATGGGGCGCTCATCGCTCTGACGTTGCAGCCGGATGCATTCAGCGATGACTGCGATCGCACGGCGGTCATCGTGACAGCGAGGCAGCCGCCAGCCGATTGCCGGGCGATGGTGATCGATCGGGAGGCGCTGCAAAGTCAGGGAGCGACCAGCCTGCGGCGTGTCGGTGACCGCTTCGTCATGGACGCAGTTCGCCCCCGCGGACTGCAGCGGCCCTGGGCCCACGGACCCGTCGATGTCACGGACAATGCGATATCGACCGGCCAACGCACGCGCCAGGGACCGGTCGATACAACGCCGGCGGAGACGGATCTCACGCCGGACGATCAGTAAGCGCCGCTCAGTAGCGGCGATAAAGGCCGGTGAGCTTGCCCTGGATGCGGACGCGGTTCGGCGGCAGGATGCGGACCTCGTAAGCTGTGTTCGCCGGCTCCAGCGCGATGGAGGCGCCGCGGCGGCGGAAGCGCTTCAGCGTAGCTTCCTCGTCGTCGATGAGCGCGACCACGATATCGCCGGTGTCAGCGCTGTCGGATTTCTGGATCAGCGCCATGTCGCCATCGAGAATGCCGGCGTCCTGCATGGAATCGCCGCGCACTTCGAGGGCATAGTGTTCGCCATTGCCCAGCATGTCCTGCGGCACGCTGATGGAGTGGCTGCGGGTCTGCAATGCCTCGATGGGCGTACCAGCCGCGATCCGGCCCATGACCGGCACCGAGATGGTGCGGCCGCCGTCATCGTCGCTTGCCATCGGGGTAGGTGCGGGCTTGTTCTTGCCGAGATTGCCTTCAATCACGCTGGGCGTGAAGCCGCGGCGACCCGCCGGCGCAGCCGTGTTCAGTTCCGGCAACTTGATCACCTCGATCGCGCGGGCGCGGTTGGGCAGGCGGCGAATGAAGCCGCGCTCTTCCAGCGCGGTGATCAGGCGGTGGATGCCGGACTTGGAACGCAGGTCCAGTGCATCCTTCATCTCGTCGAAGGAAGGCGGCACGCCGGCTTCCTTGAGCCGCTGGTCGATGAAGCGGAGCAGTTCATATTGTTTGCGCGTGAGCATCTGAAGCCATCCTCAGGTGACGGGCCTTCAACGAAGATTGTCGGGCCGTCGCGTGTGTTTCAGGACCTCGTCGTCAGCGTCGCTTGCGCGCTACTGGCCGAGGGCAGTCACGAGTTTGGGCACTCTCGATTTCACTAAGCCACAGAATCTCGAAACAAATCATGAACGGACACTATCTGTTCCGTACATGTTCCGCAACGGGTAATTTCGCTTCAAAGATGTGTTTTGAGAGGGATCTGTGGGTGGGCAAAGCGTAGGGTGCCCACCGCCACCAGCCGGGCAATTGAAGGTGGGCACGCTGCGCTTTGCCCACCCTACAATTCACGAAATTCGCTCGGACAACGGCATCGGCGGCGGTGGCGTTGTCGCGCCGGCGGCCAGGGATCGTTGCACCATCACGGTATCGGCCCAGCGACCGGAGCGGTAGGCGACACCGGGCAGCGTGCCGATGCGAGTGAAACCGAAGCGATCATGCAGCCCGAGTGATGGCGCATTGTCCGCATCGATATAGCCGATGATCTGGCGGAAGCCGGCGGCAGCGCAGACATCGATCAGCTCGCGTAGCAGCTTGCCGCCGACGCCCTGGCCGGTGTGGTCGTGATGCACATAGATCGAGTGCTTCACCGCATAGCGATAGGCCGGCCGTTTGCGGAACTGGACCACATAGGCATAGCCGACCACGTCGCCGCCGCGCGTCGCCACGATATGCGGGAAGCGCTTGTTCTTGAGATTCTTGCGACGGTCGCGCAGATCGTCCGGCTGCATCGCATCCGCATCGCTCACGCCTTCCTCCACACCCTGGCGGATGTGGCGGCGATAGATGGCGAGCATGGCGTCGACATCGCTGTCGCGCGACGGCCGGACGATGATCGGGGTTTCGGTGGCTGCCTGAGAGCTCACTTGCGCGGATCCCGCTCTTCGGAAACGACGTAAGTGTAGAGCCGGATACGGCCCGAGGCATCCACCTTGCGATAGATGCCCTGGATCTCGACGTCGAAGCCCGGGAAGGTGTTGAAGCAGGTCTCGAACATCTTGAGATAATCGATCATCGGCTGCGCACGTTCGGTGAGACGCTCGCCCGGCACGATGGTGGCAATGCCCGGCGGATAGACCACGAAGGGCGTCGTGGCGATGCGGCCGGCGATCTCGTCGATCGGCAGATAGTCGACGTCGTTGCGCACCAGCAGGCGTGCCGCGTCATGCGGCGACATGGCGATCTCCGGCAGATGCTGATCCATGAACTGCTTCGCCTGCAGGCCGCTGACATCGGCTGCACGGTAGAACTTGTGCATGTCGGCACAGAGATCGCGCAGGCGCACGCCGGCATAGCGAGCCGGGCGACGGCGCGCGAATTCCGGAATGACGTCTTCGAGCAGCGCGTTCTCATCGTGGAAGCGCTTGAAGGCGACGAGGCCCGACACCAGCGTGCCGGCCTTGCTGGCCTCGACGCCCGGTGTGAGCAGAAACAGCAGCGAGTTGAGGTCGTTCTTCTCCGGCACGATCTGGTTCTCGCGCAGATATTGAGCGACCACGGGGGCCGGGATGCCATGTTCGGCATAGCCCCCGGTGGCGCGATCGAAGCCCGGCGTCAGCACCGTCAGCTTGTTCGGATCGGTCATGGCGAAGCCGGCCTGCATGTCCGGGAAGCCGTGCCACTTGGCATCCGGTGTCAGCTGCCAGAAGGCGGGATTGGTGGCGAGCTGGTCGGTGCTGATGCTTTCCCACGGCACGCTATGGCTGGCGCCGGGTTGCGCGACATCCGGAATCTGGACGCGCTCGGGCACGAAGGGCTCGAAGAACCACCGGCGCTCCGGGCGGAATTCCTTCTCTTCGAATTCGCGGCGCACCGCGCGCATCTTCTTGCGCAGTTCGATGCCGAGGCGGATCGTGTCGTCCCACAGCACTTCGCCGGAACGGCCTTTCATCATCTGCGCGCCGACGTCGAGTGACGCGAACAGGGGGTAGAAGGGCGAGGTCGATGCGTGCTGCATGAAACTTTCGTTGAAGCGGCGATGCTCGACGCGGCGCTTCTGGCCGCGGATGTGGCGATCCTTCATATGGATCTGCGACGCCTGCGAGAAGCTGGCGAGCTGCTTATGGGTCGATTGCGTGGCGATGATGCCGGGCGAGTCCGGGCCGAGTTCTTTCAGGCCCATGGCGAAGCGGCCGGCATAGAGCGGGTGGAATTTCATGAAGCCCGCCCAGGCCTCGTCGAACAGGATGTAGTCGCAGAGATGGCCGATGCGCTTGATGATCATCTCGGCGCTGTAGATGGTGCCGTCATAGGTGCACTGCTCGATGACGGCGACGCGGAACGGGCGTTCGCGCTTCCAGGCATCCTTGTCGGTGACGAGCGGATTGGTGCGGATGCGCTCGCGCAGCGCTTCCTCGCTGAAAGCGCTCCAGTCCATCGGGCCGATCAGGCCCCAGGGATTGCGCACGGTCGGCACATAGATCGGCGTGCCGCCAGAGATCATCAGCGCGCCATGCAGCGCGGCCTTGTGGTTGTTACGGTCGAACAGCACGAGATCGCCATCGGTGACCAGCGCCGACAGCGCGACCTTGTTGGACGTCGATGTGCCGTTGAGGACGAAATAGGTCTTCTCGGCGCCAAAGATCTGCGCGGCTTCCTTCTGCGCCTGAAGGGCGGGGCCTTCATGGGTGAGGAGGTCGCCAAGATCGAGGACGGAATTGTCGAGGTCGTCGCGGAACACGGCTTCGCCGAGATGTTCCATGAACACGCGGCCGATCGGCGAGCGGCTGTAGAACACGCCGCCATTGTGGCCGGGGCAGGTCCAGAGCTGGTTGCCTTCCTCGGCGTAGTCGACGAGGGCGCCGAAGAACGGCGTCTTCAGCGTCTCGGCATATTGCTTGAGGCGGCTGATCAGGTTCTTGGCGATGAACGGCGGGGTTTCTTCGGAGAGGAAGATGTAGCCGTCGATGAAGTCGAGCACCTCGACCGGAATGTCCTCGAAGCGCTGGCGGCGGATCAGCAGCATGATCGGGAAGTCGAGGCCGCGGCGGCGCATCAGGTTGATCAGTGCGGCAGTCTTGCCCTCGAGGCCCTTCTTGCCCCAGTCCACCACCATGCAGCCGATGGCCGCGTCGGTCTGCACTGCGATCGCAGCGTCTTCCAGCTTCCGTGCCTTCACCACTTCGAAGCCCGATTTCTCGATTTCCTCGACGATCTGGTTGAGCCGCACGCCTTCGAGATCGTCGGCGTCAAAGGTCGGCATGGCGAAGAGGAAATTGAAGCGCTTGAAGTAATCCATGAACGGGCACCGAATCTGTTGTCTGTGCCCTCTGTCGCCGCGTTACGTGACAACTTGGTGACCGAGGGCCGGCGGAATGTGTGAAGGGCGATGCCCGGTCGGGCAACGCCTGAAAATCGTGTGGGTTCGCGGTATTCCGCTAAGTCGGAAGACGGATGATGGCGCAGGGATCGCCGGCCTTGGCAGCTGCGGCATTCGGCGGGCGGACCAGGAGGCCTTCCGCAATGGCGAGGTTTCCAAGCAGCGACGAATCCTGCTTCGTCACCGGTGTCGCCACGAGCTTGCCGTCCTGCCATTCGAGCCGCGTGCGCAGGTAATCCTCGCGATGGTCATTGGCGGCGAGATCGCGGCCGAGCACGGCCGCCTCGCGAACATGCTGGACTTCGCTGCGGCCAGACAGCGCGCGTAGCAGCGGCACCATGAAGAGGAAGCCGCAGACATAGGACGAGACCGGATTGCCGGGCAGGCCGATCACCCGCATGGCGCCGCGGCGGCCATGCATCATCGGCTTGCCCGGCCGCATGGCGATCTTCCAGAACGACATCTCGACGCCGGCCTCGACCAGCGATTGCTGCACGAGATCGTGGTCGCCGACGGATGCGCCGCCGGTGGTGATGAGCACGTCCACATTCAGGTCGATGGCGCGCCGGATCGCCGCAGTCGTCGATTCCAGCGTGTCGCGGGCGATGCCGAGATCGATCACTTCGGCACCTTCCGCCCGGGCGAGGGCGCGCAGGGCAAAGCCGTTGGACAGGACGATCTGGCCGGGGCCGGGGGTAACGCCGGGCATCACCAGTTCGTCGCCGGTGGCCAGCATCGCCACCACGGGGCGACGCTGCACGGGAACCGCGGGATGGTTCATGCCGGCGGCGAGTGCGAGATCGCGGTCGGCGAGGCGCGTGCCGGCGCGCAGCAACACATCACCCTGCCTGAAGTCCACGCCGGCCGGACGGATGTTCTTGCCGACGGGGGCAGCTTCGTTGATGGTCACAGTGTCGCCGTCGCGTGCCGTGTCCTCCTGGATCACCACGGCATCGCTGCCGGCGGGCACGACGCCACCGGTGAAGATGCGCGCTGCTTCGCCGGGAGCGAGGGCGCGGTCGAACGGCTTGCCTGCGGAAATCTCGCCGATCACCTTCAGCTTCGCGCCGACAGCCGCATCGGTCGCTCGCACCGCATAGCCGTCCATGGCCGACATGGCTTCTGGTGGCTGCGTGCGCAGCGAGGCGACATCACGCGCCAGCACGCGGTGAAACGCGTCCTCCAGCGCCACCATTTCCTCGGGTAGCGCGTCGGCGCCCTTCAGGATCGCGGCCATGGCGTCGGTAAAGGGCATCAGGCCCATCGGCGGATCTCCGGATTTGCGTGGATGCCCGTCTTAGCGAAGCGGGCGGGGGAGGCAAGCGTCGGTTGTCCCTGTGGCCGGACTTGGGGATCGCTTCCGGAGCCGCTACCAAGGGGAATGACCGATGGATACGATATCGCCGGTGGCGGTGCATTGCGCTGGCGCAGCGATGTGGACGCTTTGTCGTTCCGGCCGGAGGGGCATGACGGTGTCTGCATGGTGCATCGGCATGCGTTTCGGACGTTGCTGAAGCACATGCCGACGCCGGAGGAATGTGCGGCGTTTTTCCACGTCCGGGAAACCGCGTTCCAGTTCGCAGCCCGCGCCAAGATCGCACATGCGCGCCTTGCCTCCGACGCCAATCTGCATCTGACCAGCCGGGATCTCGCCCGGGCCATGGCGAAATTGGCGGTCGCATCCCCGGAACAAAGCGGTTAAACTCCCGCCAACTGATGAGGAATCCCATGCAGCAGACCCAGACCGCCCAGCTCTCCACTGCCACCACCGACGCAAATGTCGTCGTGCAGGCTCTTCTTGCGATGGCGCTCGGGCTGTTCGTGGTCGGCGTGGTCGGCTTCTCGCATATCAGCGCGGTTCACAACGCGGCGCATGACGTCCGTCACGCCAACGCGTTTCCCTGCCACTGATCTTCCAGACTGATGTCCGTTTTCCGTTCGATCGTGTTCTCGGCCGTTCTCGCCGGGCTCGTCGCTGGCGCGGCCACCACGGCCGCGCAGATGGTCGGTACCGTCAAGCTGATCCAGCAGGCCGAGACCTATGAGAAGAAGGCCGAGGCGCCGGCCCCCGCTGCGACGCCGGCACCCGCGCCTGCTGCGACCGGCCACGATCACGGTGCCCATCAACACGCCGCTGCCCATGACCATGGCGGCGAATGGGAGCCGGCAGAAGGCTTCCAGCGCAACGCTTTCACCGCCGGCGCCAATGTGCTGACCGCCATCGGCTTTGCCCTGCTGCTGGCCGGCATCTTTGCGCTGCGCGGCCGTCCGGTGGACTGGCGCGAGGGCCTGTTCTGGGGCCTCGGCGGCTTCGTCGTGTTTGTGGCTGCGCCGGGCCTCGGCCTGCCGCCGGAAGTGCCGGGACAGCCGGTGGCCGACCTGACCTTGCGCCAGACCTGGTGGATCGCCACGGCTTGCGCGACTGCCGGCGGTCTCGCATTGCTGGTCTTCCGCAAGGCCTCCTGGGCCGCGCTGCTCGGCCTGGGCCTGATCGTGTTGCCGCATCTGATTGGCGCACCTCAGGCGCCGGCTGGCCACACCGATGTGCCGGAAACGCTGGCGCACAGTTTCGTCGTGGCTGCCGTCGTCACCGGCCTGATCTTCTGGGCGCTGCTCGGTGTGGTCACCAGCATCGCCTATCGCAGGTTCGCGCGCGCCTAGACGCCGAGCGCCTTCAGCGTTTCGGCAACAGTCTCCGGCGAGGTGACATGCACGGTCTGCAAGCCGCGGGCGCGCGCCCCTTCGATATTGGTTTGCGAGTCATCGAAGAACAGGATGCGGCCGGCTGGCACGCCGATCTGTGCCACCACGTGATCGAAGCTTTCCGCCTCCGGCTTGCGCATGCCGATCGAGGACGACAGGAACACCTCGCGGAAATGTCCGAGCAGATCGGCATGGGCGACGGAAAAATGCGCCACATGTGCGGGGTTGGTGTTGGAGAAGGCGTAGATCGGCCATCGCTTTGCTGCGCGCGGCAACAGTTCTGCGATGCCCGGCATCGCACCCACGAAGATTGCATTCCAGCCTTCGAGAAACTGATCTGGCGTGATGTCGAGGTTCAGCACATTGCGCAAATGGGCGAAGAACGCTTCGTCTGAAGTCTCGCCGCGCTCGTGCTGCATGTAGATCTCGTCGTGGGCGAGGGCGGCGACGAGGTCCGTCGGGCCGCGGCCTGCATGGTCGGTCCACACCTTCATGACGCGTGCGAAATCGATATCGAGGACCACGCGCCCGAGGTCGAACAGTAGGGCGTCGATGGAGGAAGCGGCGTGGGCTGGAGCAGGCGAAGTCATGCGTGTGCAAATCCGAACAATGTGAGCAGCCTGGAACGTATAGGCCTAACGCGTTGAAGACACGAGCCTAACACCAATTCATGACAATCGACGCGGTGCGCGATCGACACATCTGTTGCACGGCACGCATAGGAGCTGATCGAAACTCAAAATGTTATCGGACGTAAATGATTTGTTACAAAGCTATTATTGCAGAAGGAATTTTCCGATGTTCACCTTGCTTGCACTGGCCATCACGGTGATTGGCGGCCGCTATCTCGTGAAGCGTTACGAGCGTCATCTCGATACGCAGCTCGGGCCGTGGATTGTCGGCGAATGGCAGCCGCAGCGCAGTCGCTCGCGCCGCAGCCGCGATCCCCGTTAAGCCTGTTACCCCCGACTTCGCCGGTATTCAGGTTACCGACAAAGTTACAATTTGCATGCGTAGCCAGATACGCGGCGTTTACGCTTGGCGATGTCCGGCTTGGTAGCGCTAGTGTCACCACGATCGCCGACCCGGATGTCTCATCCTCCCGCCCGGTCGATTGACGTGGTGCCGGGACCGCCGCCAACACCCCCCATGCTCGCGTGCGGTCCCGGTCCATTTTTTCGCGGAAGCGATGAGAGGGATCCGGATGGCGACAGGTTACAATTTCAGCGCGATGTCGATCGATGCGCTCTGGCAGATCCACGAAGAGCTGCGCATCGTGCTGGCGGCCAAGATGGCGGCGCAGCGGCAGGAGATCGACGAGCGGCTGCGCGATCTCGATCAGTTCTCCGCGTCGTCGCAACGCGCCGTCACGGCGCTGCGCCCGAAGGCCGGGCCGTTCTATCGCAATCCGGATCGGCCGACACAGGTGTGGTCGGGACGCGGGCTGCGCCCGCGCTGGCTGGTGTTTCAGCTCGCGGCTGGTCGCACGCTTGATGAATTCCAGGTCAAGGCAGACAGCAGCATTGTGGATCTGGAGAATGCGCAGGCGCATAAGCTCGCCTGATCGTAAGCACTGCTTCCCGCACATTGATCCAGCAGTGCCCAAGTTCTTGAGCAGGCGATGCGCCGCGGCCAAGGTGCCCGTCTAAACGAGGGCACGCACATAATTCCTCGTCCTTCCCGGCCAATGAAGTCATCGGGCCAGTTCTGCTCCCTGCCGCGCGAGGCTGTTTGCAGTGTCGATAAACGCCCGGAGTTTTGGCTGGCTCTGCATGGATGCCGGAAAATAAAGGAAAATGCCGTCGTCGGTCGCAATTTGACCTTTGAACATGATCTCCAATTCCTCCCGCTCGACCTCGTCAGCAACTTCTCGGTCGAACGCGAAAACGAGACCGAGGCCCCGCTTGGCCAGGCGCACGGCCGCAGCATGATTGTCGACCACGATCTTCGGCGGCATCCGCACGCGAACCGTTTTGCCGTTCTGGTAGAATTCCCATGTGTAAGTCGTTTTTGAACCTGGAAAGCGAAACAGGATCGCGTCGTGCTGTTGCAGGTCCTCGATGCACGCAGGTCTTCCGGCCTTGTTCAGATATTCCGGGCTCGCGACCACGACCCATCGCGCCTGGGGCAACAACCGGACTGCAATCATGTCCTTGTCGATGGCTTT
>Ga0102592_1001371_pt1 | contig 28046 bp, 34 predicted proteins | sample AraplaCol_mMF_r2_FD_76861 | JGI IMG/M metagenome (GOLD analysis project Ga0102592, IMG submission 76861) | Arabidopsis root microbial communities from North Carolina, USA - plate scrape MF_Col_mMF_r2 (SPADES assembly) (version 2) | ecosystem: Host-associated > Plants > Roots > Endosphere...
CTGGCTCGTCGTGATCCCGGCGGTCGCCTTCGTCCTGTCGGTCGCGATCGGCTTGTGGGCGCAGGCCGCGATTGGCAAGCGCATGGCGACGGCCGCCAACGAGGCGTCGCGTCGCCAGTCTCTGCTGGTGGAAACGATCTCGACGATCGAAACGCTGAAGAGCCTGCGCGCCGAAGCCACTATGCTGCGCCGCTGGCAGGAACTGACAAAGTATTCGAGCCGCACCAGCGAGGATATCAAGCACATCTCGACGAACGCCATCAACATGACGATGTTCATCCAGCAGATGGTGAGCGTCCTGATCGTGATTGCCGGCACCTACGAGTTCTCCGAAGGCCGCATTGCCATGGGCGCGATCGTCGCGACGGTCATGCTGGCAAGCCGCGCCGGCGCGCCGCTCGGCCAGATCGCCATGACGCTGGCGCGGTTCCGTCAGGCGACCATGTCGCTTCGCATTCTCGACAAGATCATGGAGCAGCCCGACGACCGTCCGTCCACGGTCGGCTTCGTCAATCGCGAGATCACCCGCGGCGCTTTCAGCTTCCAGGATGTGTCTTTCCAGTATCCGGGATCGGACTATCCCGTCATCAACAAGCTGTCCTTTGCGGTGCGGCAGGGCGAGCGCGTCGGCATCATTGGCCGCATCGGCTCCGGCAAGACCACGCTCGGCCGCTTGCTTGACGGGCTCTTTTCTCCCTCGGGCGGCCGTGTGCTGATCGATGGCGTCGATATCCGCCAATATCACATGGCCGAAGTTCGCTCGGCGGTCGCCGTGGCCGGCCAGTCGTCCGATCTCTTCTCGGGGACGGTGAAGGAAAACCTGCTGATCGGACGCGCCGATGCGACCGACGAGGAACTGCTCGAGGTCGCCCGCATGACCGGTGTCGACGAGTTTGTCGGCAATCATCCTCGCGGCTTCGACATGCCCGTCGGCGAACGCGGCACCAACCTGTCGAGCGGCCAGAAGCAGGCGCTGACGATTGCGCGTCTGCTGCTGACGAAACCGAAGATAGTGTTTCTCGACGAGCCGTCGGGCGCCATGGATCTTGCGACCGAGCGCAACCTGATTGCGCGCTTATCGAAGGCCATCAGCCGTGACACCACCCTTTTGATCGCCACCCATCGCTACAGCATGCTTGAGCTCGTCGACCGCCTGATCGTCATCGACAAGGGCCGCATCATCGCCGACGGTCCGAAGGGTGCGGTCATCGAGGCCATGCAGCGCAAACCGGCAGGGGCGCAGTCATGAGCCTCAGCAATCGCCACGACAATCCTCCGCTTCTCGCCCGCGGCATTCTGGCACTGGTGGCGCTCGTCATTGCGAGTTTCGTCGCTTGGGCGGCGATTGCCGACATCAACGAGATCGCCCGCGGCGAGGGCAAGGTCATTCCGGTCTCGAAGACGCAGATCATCCAGTCGTCGGAGCCCGGGGTCGTCCAGCAGATCGCCGTCGTCCTCGGTCAGGTCGTCCGCAAAGGTCAGCTACTCGTCCAGCTCGACAATACAACGACGACCTCCACCCTTGGCGAATCCGTTGCCAAGGCGCGTGCGCTCGGTGCCAAGGTTGCGCGCCTGAAGCTCGAGGAAGCTGGTCAATACGATACGCCGTTCATTTGCCCGGAAGAGATCCTGGCCGTCGCGAAGGATGTGTGCGCAAACGAGGCGCAGCTTTTCGCTGCCGATCGCGCCAGCTATCAGAACAAGCTTGGCGTCTTGCAGGAGCGCGTGCGCCAGCGCGAGAACGAGCTCAGCGAAGCCCACGCCAACATCGATCGCCTGCAGCAGAATATCGAAGGTGCCCAGCGCCAGTACGATCTCATTTTCCCGCTGGCACAGAAGAAGCTGGTGGCGCAGACGGAAGTGCTGAAGACCGAGCGGGATCTCACCGACCAGAAGGGCCAGCTCAAGGTTTACCAGGAAAGCATCGACCGCCTGCAGGCTGCCGTGCAGGAAGCCAAGCTGCAGCTCGGCGATCTTGCCCTCGAACTGCGTCAGCAGGCGCTGACGGACAAGGCGCAGGCGCTGGCCGAGCTTTCGGTCGTCGATGAAACCATCCGCGGCGCGTCCGACCGCGTCAAGCGCACCGACATCCGCTCGCCTGTCGACGGCATCGTCAACACGCTTGAGGTCAACACCATCGGCGCCTATGTCGATCCGGGCCGTGTCATCGCCGGCATCGTTCCGACCGCTGACACGCTGCTGGTCGAAGCCAAGATCTCGCCGCGCGATGTCGCCTTCGTGCGCCGCGGCCAGCCTGCCGTCGTCAAGGTCACCGCCTACGACTTCTCGATCTTCGGCGGCCTTGAGGGCGTCGTCGAGAATATCTCCGCAGACAGTCTCGTGGAGAAGGAAAAGGGCGAGACCTACTATCTGGTACAGGTCAAGACCGACAAGTCCGCGCTGGAGCGCAACGGCAAGTCCTATCCGATCATCCCCGGCATGGTTGCCTCGGTCGAGATCATGACCGGCAACAAGACCGTGCTGAGCTACCTGATGAAGCCGATCAACAAGGCGCGCAGCGAAGCGCTGACGGAGCGATAGGATGCTGATCGTCAAGCCAGGCAGCAACGCACTCACCGAACTCGAGCCGATCGAGGAGCCTTTGCCGGCCATCGGCGCCGACGAGATCGAGCCGCGCTTCCGGGCGGTCGTCGGTCGAGGCGGCGAGCGCCGCGGTATCCGCCTCGAGCGGATCTACTGGGATGGCCTCGGGCGCATGTCGTCGGCCGGCAAGATGAGCACGGCCGACCTCGTGCACTATACGGCCTCGCAGATGCCGGAGTCCGGCAACCTGGCCTCGCTGCTGCGTGTGCTCAGCTTCAAGTGGGCGCTGCGCAGGCTGGATACCGTCGAGGACGCCTCGTCCATGGCAAACGTCAATGCCATCATTCAGGCATCGCCGTCGCCGACGATCCTGCTGACACAGGAAAAAAAGATCCAGCTCTTCAACGATCCCTTCCTGACCATGTTGCGCCAGCGTCTTCCGCTTGGTGATGCGGCGCAGTTGACGAAGAGCTTGCGCTTCTCGATCGACACGCAGATCGATGAGGCGATCGCCACGCTCTATCGCAACAGGGGCAAGACGCTGAACACCGGCTTCACCATAGCCGTCGGCTCGGCCTCGATGAAGGGCCAGATCAATCTGGCTTTGGCGCCAACCCATGAGAAGCCGATGCTGATCGGCTACGTCTCTCGTTACTGATCCGCGGGCTTCAGACGTAAGAAAGGCGGCTAAATTTCAGCCGCCCTTTCTCTGCATCTTGCTTCCGATTTTCAGAACGTCGTGCCTTCGCCTGGAGCGACCTTTTCGAGTGGCAATGCCGAGGCAACCTGCTTGGCGCCGGTGCGCGTTCCGTGCAGGTAGCCCTTGCCGTCCGCGATCGAGTAGAGCGGCACATAGTCGGGCAGCCTGGTATCCGGCAGGACTTCGTCACGCATGTTGTCGAGAATGAAGCGGTTGCCGTTCACCGCGACAGAAAGCACCGCGTGGTAGAAATGGCGCTTCTGATCGAACAGGACAATGACGGACATGTCCTTGAGTTCGACGCCTTCGGCGTGCAGTGCGGCCATCTTCAGGATCGCGAAGTCCTCGCAATCGCCCTGCTGGCGCGAGAGCGTTTCGGCGGGCGTCGCCCAGTAGTCGGCCACCTTGTAGGTGTCGATGTCGCGGCTATAGCGGATCGTGTGATTGATCGTGATGTTGACCGCGTTCAGCTTGTCGCGGATCGAGGACTGCGACGTCTTGCTGAAGGCAACCTTGATCGCGGTCGCGGCCTCCGAGCACTTGCCTGCGCTGCAGTCAATGGCTGTTCCATCGGTCATTTCCGACAGGGACGGTTCGAACTTCTTCAGGGCAGCCAGTCGCTTGAAAGGAATGGCGACGGTCCCGAAAGCGGCGCCACCTGCCGGCGCGGCGATCGCCGGGCGCGCAACCGGTTGGGCTGGAGCCACGCTCTCGTTCACCCAGCCGGCCGGCTCGGGCTGTAGCGAGCGCGTCAGCGCGGCGACGTCGATGGTGCCGATGCTTTTCGTCGCCAGGCTGAGGAGGTTGGCGACGCCGCCGAGCGTCAGGGCGCGGGCCGTTTCAGCCGCCAGGTTAACGGAGTAGATCCCGCCCGACATTTGCGAAGACGGCAATACGGATGCCGCCGAAATATTCGGTGCAAATGCGGCTGAAAATGCAGACAAAGTAAAAGCAGCGATATTGCTTGTTTTTATACTGCGCTTCATCGATGGTCGTCTCTCGTTGGCTGCGAGAAACGTACAAAACATCTATAAAAATCAGGTATTTAAGCGTGGATAAGGTTGGTATAAAATATCTCTTCAAAAGAACATAAAAGTTTAGTGTGCCCGTCAACCAAGATTGGGCGAAGGGTTTGCTTTCCGGTGTTGCCTGTGCAGATATGAAATCCTGTCAAAGGGCCGGAAAAGGCCGCGATTGCGAGCAGTGGGGGAACAGGTGACAGTGCAGTCAATCGAGCCGGTGCAAGGCTCGCATGGTTTACGCTCGACACGGCAAGTGTCGCCTTTGGAAGGTGCCGGTCCCCTCAAACTCATCAAATCCGTTCTCGCAATGTCGATCGTCGTCGCCTGCGGTGCGCTCGCGGGCTGCCAATCCGACGTCGATGGCATCGCCAAGAATGTGAAAACCAACGACATCAAGGCACCGTCGAGCGAGGTCGAGGAAAGCTTCGGAGAAACCGGAGCGGAGATCACGCTGCTGCTGCCCAAGGGCGCGACGGGGATCTATGAGGGTGCTGCGCGTGACGTGCGCGACGGCGCCGGCCTCGGCGTCGGCGAACTTGGCGGCAACCAGGTCTTCGTGAAGGTTGTCGACGTGGCCTCCGGCGCTCCAGCCGCCGCGACCGCCGTCAGCGAGGCGAGGGCGCGCGGTTCCGTCCTCCTCGTCAGCTACGCATCGCCTGCCGTCACATCGGCCATCGCCGCAGTCCCGGCTGACCAGCGGCCGGCTTTGCTCAATCTGGGCGCCCCTGTGCCGCCCACATCGGGCAATGTCTACAACTTCGTTTCCGATGAGATCGACAGCGCCATCGAAGGCGTGCAGGCAGCCGCTGCCAGCGGCCACAAGAAGGTGCTGGTTTTCGCCCAAAGCGACTTTCCGGCTGCTGACGAGGCCCGGTTGGCAAGCGCCATCCAGGCCGGCGGCGGCACGTATCTCGGCCTTGCCCGCTACGATCTGACGGACGCCGCCGCCGCTGATGCGGTCAAGAGGGCGGGCGCCAATCTGCAGAATGCCGACACCGTGCTCGTTCTCGGGAAAACGGTGATCACGACGACCATCGCCGGCGCCGTGAAAGCCAGCGGCAAGACAAACGTCACCTTCGTCGGCACCAGCGCCTGGCCGCCGCAAACGCATACGGATCCCTCGGTGGCAGGCACGGTGATTGCCATGGTCGAGCCAGAAGGCGCGACGATGATCGCCGAGCGCTACCAGCGGCACTACAAGCGCGCAGTCTCCACCGACGCGGCTTACGGCTACGATGCTGTCGCCGTTGCCTCGGGCATTGTCCGGACAAAGGGACCGGAGGGAATGAACGCACAGAACCTGACCAGCAAGGTCGGCTTCCGCGGCGTGACCGGTCTCTTCCGGATGACGCCGGCGGGTACCGTGGAGCGCAAGATGAGCCTTTACTCCCTTAACGGCGGCAAGCTCAGCCTGCTCGGCGCCACGCCGGCCTCGTTCTGATAACCCACACACTTGGACATCGGACCGTATGCGTCCGCCTTCACCAAGCGCCGTGCTAAGCGCTTAGAGACCCGGCCGGCAGGTGCTTCGCCCGGCAAACGGAGGGTTAGTTGCCGCGCCGCCATTGTCTCCTGCTAATCAGGAGTCTGGGCACGACTTCACGTCAAACGGCCAGGCAGCATTTCCTTTGCTCTCACTTGGCGGCCTTGTCGGTGCCGAGTAGGTAGCCTCCGTCCCAGTGATAGATCTGCTTGTCGTCGACCGTAACCTTGACGACCGCCTGGAAACCGGCGAGCGTCCCGCTGCCGGCATGAAACGCACAGGTTCCTTGCATCGGGCTGGCGGTGTCGTAGGTGACGCAGTACCCGACCGCCGTGTCTCCGTTTCCGACGGCAATAACAGCCGTGCTACTGCCGAAAAGGGGACTGCCGGTCACCGGCCCATAGTACAAGATCTTGGTACCCGCCGGGATCGCCGCGAGGTTCGATTCCGTAATCGTGCAGAAGCTCGGAGTCTCGCCGGTGTACTGGCTACATTCCTTAGAGATCTTGAGTGGTTGCATAGAGGGCGCCGCATGCGCCACGGACGCTAGTACCAGGATGGCACCAGCCGACAGGATCAACAATCTGCTCATTGCCTAGTCCCCCAGTCGAATGGTGTCGAGAACTCTACTCTCTATCGCCTCTCCTCGCAATTCGCTGCTTGGTCCAGGGAGCGCCGTCCGCGACGCCGCCGACTTGCATGAGTCCGGACCCTAAGGCCGTGCAGCCGCGAAGAAGGGCTCCGGACTCTCCACTTCGATCAGCCGCCGGCGCTCGATCTGCCAGAACCGGTTGCCGATGGCGCGCACGAAGCTGCGGTCGTGGGAAACAACAAGGCAGCTCGCCTGGTGGGCCATGAGTTCGCCCTCCAGCGCTTCCTGCCCGTCGATATCGAGGTGGTTGGTCGGCTCGTCGAGCAGATAGAAGTTCGGCTCCGCCAGCCGCAAAACCAGCATGCCGAGCCGCGCCTTCTGCCCGCCCGACAGCCGCCCGACCGGACGCGACTGCATGTCGATGGTCATGCCGGCCCCCGCGAGCAGCGCCCGCGCCCGCTGGTCGCCAACGTCGAAGCGGCGGATGATCGTCTCCATCGGCGTATCGCTGTCCTTCAAGTCGGCCAGCGCCTGGTCACTATAGCCGAGCACCAGCGAAGGGGTGGCCTTGATGCCGTCCTGCGCCGTCTCCGGATGGCCGATTGCCTTTCGAAGCATCGCGATCAGCCGTGATTTGCCGGCGCCGTTCTCTCCGAGCAATACGATCCGGTCACCCTGGCAGATGAACTGCTTACCGGTCCGGAAGAGCGGGGTGCCGTCAGGGGTGCGGACCTCCGCGTCGTCCAGTGTCACAAGCACCTTGGCATGCGTGCCGCGGTTGGCGAGCTTGATCGCGCCGGCCGATCGCTCGAGATGAGCGGGCTTCGCCGCATCCTCGAGCTTGTCGGCGCGTTGCTTCAGCTGCTTTGTCTTGACGACCAGCAGGTCGCTGCCGGAGTTGATGCCGATATTGTTGAGCTTCGCCGCCTGCTTGCGCAGCTGCTCGGCCGTCTTCATGTCGCGTTCGTAGCGTCTCCTGTCAGCCGCATCCGCTTCCTCCAGCGCTGCCCGCGCCCGGCTGTAGGGCAGGGAGAAGACCTGCGACTGCTCAGGCCGCAGGAACAGCGTACGATTGGTGACGGCGTCGAGGAAGGCACGGTCGTGGCTGGAGATGATCACGGGCACATCGCGGGGCAGGGCGTTCAACCAATCCTCAAGCGCGGCGATCTTGCCGAGATCGAGGTGGTTGGTCGGCTCGTCGAGCAGCAGCGCGTCGGGCTCCATCACCCAGGTCCGCGCCAGCATCGCCAGCCGCTGCCAGCCGCCGCTGAGCTGCCCGACCGGGCGGCTGCGCAAGGCTTCGGGCACGTCCAGCGAGTCCAGCACGATGTCCACGCGCCAGCTTTCGTTCGCCTGCTGATCGGCAGGCAGCGCCTGCAGGACAGCATCGTGGAACGGCACGTCAAGCAGCTTGGCAGGCACGTCCTGTTCGACATAGCCGATCGTCAGCCCGCGCGAGCGCGTGATGTCGCCGTGGGTTGCTTCGAGCGCTCCTGAAATGCAGCGCAGCAGGGTGGACTTGCCGCGGCCGTTGGCGGCGACGAGCCCGAGTCGGTCGCCGGCATTGATAACGAGGTCAAGCTTGGCAAAAAGCGGTGCGCTGAGGGTGACGCCGAGATTGCGGATATTGATAAGGGTCATGATCTTGCTCTGGTCTTGCCGAGCGATCACACGGGCGAGGGCGTGCAGCCTTCATCGCGTGCGTGTGCTTCGAGCTCGGTGGATGAGTATTGCAGACGAGCGAAATGCCCAAACTGCTGCCACGAGGGGCAGACCAGAGAAGAGAGTTTGTGAGAAACGGTCTCTGGTCAGCCCTGCAAACGCATTTGCAGGGCGTAAAAAGTGCCCGCCAGCATTCGCTGTCATTCGATCTAACCAACTGTTTTTCCAAATGATACTTCATATTAGTTCGTTCTTGTTCGTCAACCTTCGCTGACCTATATTGGACACTAATTGGACACTCATTGGACATCCGAAACCCCATGGCATCGAAAATCGACACACCCGCAAAACGAAACAAGCTCCCTGTCGCCAAAAAGCCGGTTTGGACAAAACTCGGCCCCAAAATACATCTTGGGTATAGGAAATCGCCGGAAGCAAGAAAGTGGCTGGTTCGTTATCAAGACCCGGACGCGCCTAAAGGTGCGAGCAATCCCTACAAGATGCAAGTCTTCGCGAATGCGGACGATGTCGGCTTTGGTGGAGAAGCATTGGACTTCACGCACGCGTCAGTCGAGGCGCTAAAGCTTGCCGCGACTGCGAGCATTCCAACCACCACGGATGCTTTGCCTCTGACGATGCGCCGTGCCGTCGGGGCATACATCGCCTTCCGGGATGCTCGCGACCGGAAGGTAAAAGGTCGCGACGACATACGAAGCGACGCTCATACCCGCCTGTCGAGGCATGTCCTGTCTGATAAAGCCCTATGCGACATGAAGCTGCGACACATAACGAGGGAACGCCTGCTTGAATGGCTCGACAAGGTGCCGCTCAAGGCCCCGACGAAGAAACGGCTTGCCGGGGACCTAAAGGCGGCCCTGCGGTCGGCCGCAGACACGCATGCCAAGTCCCTTCCCGCGACGTGGAAGGCTGAGATTTCGGGCGCGCTGACGGTCCAAAACGATGAACCGAATAGCCGGGACATCCAAATTCTCGCTGATGACCAAATCAAAGCCGCACTACGCGCTGCCAAGGAAATCGACGAAGAGGGGCGTTGGGACGGCGATCTAACCCGCTTGATGGTCGCCCTTGCCGCCACGGGCGCACGGTTCTCACAGGTAGCTAGGATCGAGCGAAAAGGCGCATTCAAGCAGCGCCGCGCGAACCGCAAGACCGGCGTCGACACGACCGATTGTGTCATCATGGTGCCTACGTCCCGAAAGGGGAAAGCTGGAAAAGTCGAGAGGCCGACGAAACGGATCGTCATGGCAAGCGACTTCGATCTCCTCGTCTCGGGGCCGGACACCTCTTCGGACGGTCCATTGCTTCAGCGATGGAAGAACCTCGAAATTTCCCCAACTGTTTGGAAACGGGGTGAACGTGCGGGATGGTATCACGCTTCCGAGATCGCCCGCCCTTGGCGTCAGATTGTCGAGCGTGCTGGCCTTCCGAAACACACCGTGCCGTATGCCTTCCGCCATTCTTCCATCGTCCGGCAACTTCAAGCTGGTCTGCCCGCGACCCTCGTTGCAGCACTCCACGACACGTCGCCTGCGATGATCCAAAAGCACTATGCCGCCTTTATCGTTGATGCCAGCGATGACTTGGTAGCCGCTGCACTGGTGAACGTTGCCGCATGAGCGTGAAACGAAACGCGAAGCTCCGGGCGGCCTTTCTGAAGGCCGCCAGCGACGGTGGCGACGTTGAAACCGTTCGCGAACTCATCATCCACGCACTACGGAATTCCGGCGATCCCGAACTTTGCGAGATCGCCGACATCTTTGACCCGAATGCGAAAACCGGCGTGACGGCCAAATTTGCCAAAAGGCGAGGCCGAACGGTCACCGGATCAAGGCCTGTGGCCTGCCGCAATGGCGAGATGAAATCACGCCGCGAGATCGCCAGCGCCGTCTATGATTGTCTTGGCAGGCCACGGCTTAACGAGAAGATCGAGCGGACGCGCATCAAGGTCTGCATTGGCGAAGTTGCCGCCCTTCTCGACATCAGCGACAAGACCGTGAGCGACTGTTTCAACCAGTACCGGGGGCCGCTGGAATTTAAGGCGCATTCCCGTCGGTATGTTAGTGATGACTAAATAGTATCCATTTGATCGTTGCGGAGTTCGATACTTTTTTCCTTCTTTCGCTGTCATCATCGGCCATTCATTTCGAGTGGAGGTTTCGATGGAACACGGTGCAATCACGGTAAAGCAATTCTGTGAGTGGGCTGGTATAGGGCTCACCAAGACTTACGACGAGATCAACGCTGGCCGTCTGACACTTTGCAAAGTGGGCCGCAAGTCGATGATCCGCATGGTCGATGCGCACGCTTGGTTATCTGCCTTGCCTGTTGGCAAGGGGCCGACAGTTCGTGACCATGGCGAGAACGGCTCAGAGGAACAGACAGAAATCGACGTATAGGTAACCCGCCATGCTTGCTACATCATGGCGGGTTTCTATGCGATCCGGCTATCCACCTAGTGTCCGGGAAGCGTAAAGTCTTCGTCCAGTGTATGCAACGCGTGGCCCTCGCCCGAAGAGGAGGGCCGGAGCCATGCGCTCTCTGCGAGAACAATTCGAAACCACCCAAGCGCTGCTTGACCTGCGCGAGCACGACCTTGACCGGGCTCACGCCGAGCATGCGGGGTTCCTGCTTCTCATCCACTTTCTGCTTCGCATCGGGCTGGTGAATGTTGCCCGCGATCTGATCCGGGAGCGGCTGGGATGATTGGGGACCTGTCGCCAGCCGCCGCAGCGCTTGCGCATGCCGAAAGCGGCCTGCCGGTCTTTCCTGTGGGTTGGAACAAGTCTCCACTGACGCGCCACGGCTATCTTGACGCCAGCCACGACCCCGGACAGGTCCAACGATGGTGGCAACGCTGGCCAAAGGCGTTAATCGGCTGCCCCTGTGGCATGGCAAGCGGGCTCTTGGCCCTCGACATCGACATGAAACCCGATGGGCCGGACGGTGAACGCTCATGGAATGCATTGCTGGTCCGTTTTGGTGTCGGTGAGCCGGTGACACGGATGACGCTGACGCCCTCTGGCGGGCGGCACCTGCATTTCCGCTACCCCTCCGAAGGCGAGGAAATCCGCAACAGCGCGGGCCGACTTGCGCCCGGCATCGACGTGCGTGGGCAGGGCGGCTCGATCATCCTGCCGGGGTCGCGCAATCCGAAGGGCGTCTACGAGCTACTGCGCGACGACATCGAGGTCGCACCGTGCCCGGAATGGCTGGCCACTTATCTGCGGGTGCTGAAGGACATTCCACCGTCCCGACAACCGCCACAGCGGCCCGCTGGCGCGAACGGCGATCGGAACCGGGCTTGGGCACTCGCCGCGCTCGACGACGAATGCAGGGGCGTTGCAGGGGCAGCGAAGGGCACCCGCAACGACCAGCTCAACCGGGCAGCCTTTGCCATCGGCCAAATCGTCGGTTCGGGCCTGCTGGCCGAAAGCGAGGCCAACGAGCACCTTTGGCACGCCGCGCGCGAATGCGGTCTGTCGAATTTCGAGGCCGGTGGCACTATTTCCTCCGGCCTGCGGGCGGGCATGGCGTCTCCACGCTTCCCGGCGGAGGTGTCCGATGGCTGACGATGCTGACGACCGCCACAAGTGGGTCGATAACGGAGCGTTGCCGGGAGAAGATGAGTTCAAACCAGCACGGGACGGCGACAGCAACCGCAATTTCAATCCGCCACCACCCGGCACGGAGCCGGGGAAATCGCAAGCCAAGCAGTATTCCCGGCACAAACCATACAAGGGCCTCGTGTCATCGAGGGCCTTTCTCGCGGAAATGACGCCACCGGACTATCTTGTGAAGGGCATCATCTTACGGGGCGCGACGTACACCATCACCGGCAACGGCGGGCACGCCAAGACGCTGCTCGGGCTGCTGCTGGCAATCAACGTGGCGCGTGGCGGCTGGTTTCTGGGCCGTGGATGCCGTAAGGGGACGGTGGTGTTCTTTGCGGGCGAAAACCCCGAGAACGTGCGGTATCAGTTCTTTGCGATGTGCCACCTGCTCGAGGTGGATCCCGGCGAACTGGATATCTCGTGGCATGCCGGAGTGTTCTCGATTGGCGAGACGCTGGACAAGGTAAAGGCCGATATTGCGAACTACCCGGACTTGGCGCTTTGCGTCTTCGACAGTCTGCAGGCTTTCTTCACCGGCGACGACGACAACGGCAACGTGGCGATGTTGAACCTAGCGGGTGGTTTCCGTGATTTGACGGCGGGGCATCCCAACAAGCCATCCGGCCTGGTCGTCGCTCATCCGGTCAAGCGCGCTTTGAAGGACAACCTGCTACCGCGCGGTGGCGGGGCACTCACCAACGAACTGGACGGCAATTTTACCTCTTGGCTGGATGCGGACAGCGGCATTGGTGAATTTCATTGGCAAGGTAAAATCCGGGGCGTGCCCTTCGATCCAATCAAGTTTGAAACGACGGTGATCCGGCCCGATGGGCTAACCAATGCTGATGGCGAGATAATGCCTATCGTCGTCGTCAAGCCGCTGGGCGAACAGCGGGAGAGCGAACTGCGGGCCGAGGCCGACAAGGCGGACATCCAGATACTGGCCGCTATCGACGCCAATCCTGCAATAACCGAAAATGGTCTATGTACCGGCCTCAGTCTCCCGCGCCGGAAAGTCAAAGCCGCGTTGGCGTCGATGGCCAAGGAAAAGCTGTTCAGAACATGGCGTGGCGGCAAAAGGAAGCTCACTGAAGCGGGCTTGAAGACGCTGCGCGAGGCTGGAATACAATCGTCCGAATGAGCACAACCAAACCGCTGAAAAGGCACGGGAACAGGCGTACAACAAAGAAAGTCTTTTGCACGCCTATTCGGGGGCAAAATTGTACGCCGAAATAGACTATGGAATAGGTGTACAACAGCTCGAATTTTATATAACAATATCAATCCATTAAAATGATTGTTGGGTGTACAACGTTGCGTACAACGAACGCTTGGCGGACGTAGTAGTATTGTACACATCCCATCCCTATAGGGGGATGGGTGTACAACACACTCCGCGTTGGGCCGATTTTCCGTACAACAGCGAGGCAATTTCCGGGCCCATTTGGCGAGCCTATCGAGATGGCGTATCTTGCCGCCATGGGAGCACTTCAAAACGCACGCCACGAAAGTTTTTGCCGCCTCGTCAGCAAGGGCGAAAGCGCGAGCAAAGCCTATTCCGCCATCTATCACGTGCGCGGGCGCACCGCTGAAAATAGCGGCTCGCGGTTGATGGGAAATGATGGGGTGCAAAAACGCATTGCTGAACTGCAGGGACAGGCAGCCAAAAAGACGCTGATTGACATCGAATTCCTAACCAACGAACTGCTCGAAAACGCCCGGCTGGCAAGGCAGGCGAAGCAATTCGCGGCCGTCACGTCGTCGCTTGGCTTGATCGCAAAACTGCATGGTTTGGTCGTCGACCGGCAAGAGAGCGTCGTGCAGCATCGACCGGCACCCTTACCGACCCACGTGGTCGAACTAAGCGAAACCGAATGGATCGCGCAATTCGGCGGGGGCACCGGGCCGCTGCCTGCGTTGACCGACGCGGCCAAGCAACGGAAGGCGGCGCAACGGAAATTGAACGGGCATCGTCAGCCTGAGCATCCTACAAATGAGCATACTGCTGTTTCGAGGCTTGAAGAGATCGATTTGAACGACTTCGATTGATGGAGGCATTAGATGACAAGCCGGAGGCCGGTCACCCGCGATGGCATCATTGCCGACCTGCGGCTAATCGCGGACAAGGCGGAGGCTAAGGGCGACAAGGTTTCAGCCGTCAAAGCGTTGAAATATGCGGGACACATCGAGCGCATTTGCCCAATCGATCCGAAGCCACCTTCCATCGATACCGTCATTGACGTTGGGGAGGTCGCCGCCGCGCTCGCCAGCCGGTTCAACCCGGAAGCCGTCGCCAGCATCCAAGCCACCGTCGCCGATCTGAGAGCGTACCGCCTCAAACTGGTCGTGGCAGAACGGGAAACCGCCACCGTTCACTGATCGCCGTCGCCAACCACTTAGGGGTGTTACACACACAACGAACGTTGACAAATGTAACGGAGGGCCATATTGGTTTATGCGTGTTGTTTACACATAGCCGATAGAGGCCGCCGATGAATGCCAAGAAGTTTGTGATCTATCTCCGTGTCTCGACCGACGAGCAAGGAAAGTCAGGGCTGGGGCTGGACGCCCAGCGCGAGGCGACAATGCGCTTTGCACAGGATGCCGAGGTAATCGGCACCTTCACCGATATCGAGACCGGCAAGGGCGGGGTGACGCGGCCGGAATTCGACAAGGCGGTCAGGCTGGCCAAGAAACACAAGGCGACGCTGCTGGTCAGCAAGCTCGACCGTCTTTCCCGTTCCGTCGCCAAGATCGCCACCATCATGGAACAGGGCGAGATCGACTTTCGTGTGGTCGATATGCCGACCGCCAACAAGATCACGATCCACATCATGGCCGCGATGGCCGAACATGAGAGGACGATGATCAGCGAGCGAACGAAGGCGGCACTGGCGCAGGCCAAGGCACGTGGCGTCAAGCTTGGCGGAACTCGTCCGGGGGCATTGGACAGTGCGAACAAGCTGCGCGCCACCGTTGCCGACGCCTTTGCAGAAAAGACCTATCCAATCGTGAAGGCGTTCTTGGATCATGGGCTATCGCTTCGGCAGGTGGCTGATAGGCTCAATGCCACGGGCGTGGCTACACCCAACGACGGCAAATGGCAGGCAGTCACTGTGAGCCGCTTGGTCAAGCGTGTCGAGAGCATGGCATCGAAACAGCAAGCCTAGAGCGGCCAGGCAGACAGGGCCATAGGAGGGTGCCAGGCCTCCCGCCCCGGGGAGCCTTTCGGCAGGCGGGGGTGAGGTGGCAAAAGGGGCCCACACCATTTCCCATAACGCCATTTGAGGTATCTGTGTCAGACGGTTGGCTTTGAAGCCTGTACCCACGTCATCGTGGTCTCGTCGAAATAATCCTCCGTGGAGTGAAGCAAGCTTACACTCGATGCGGGCCGCCTCCTTGTAATAGGAGGCAACCTGCTCGTCGCCGGTCATCTGTTACCCTTCTTGGCCCTTGGCTTCACCGGTACAGGCAATGGTTTGGCCCGTGCGACCACGTTTGAATACTTCCAACCCTGCAGCACCATACAGTTGGATTTCAGCCGAGCGCGACGGATGAGCCCACCGATAGCCCCACCAATCATGGCACCGGCCACGAAATTGGGGTTACCAAAAGCGACCATGCCCCGGCCACCGTTCATGGCGTAGAGTTCGCAATAGGCATCGGCCTGTTCATAACCGAGCCCCGGTCCGATGCGTTGCCACTCCCCAGCCGACGCGTTCGACGCGACAAGAGCGATTACGATTGCAGTTGCAGTAATGCGTTTCAATTGGCGGTTTCCTGTTGTTCGAGCAGCCATCTTCGGATGCGCCATGCTCAGGCGCATGACCGGTGAACTCGGTTTCGGCTTAGGTTTCCCTCGACCTAGGAGGGGCTGATGAGGGCGGCGGCGCCGCTCCAAGTTGAAGGTGCCGCCACCATTCGGTCTGCGTTCCTCCCAAAACGCATCGCCGAGGACGCGGCGATCACGACGCGAGCGGCGGCGGCATTCCCGACGACGACCATCCCCCCGTCCGAAGTTACCGGTTTCTAAGATGCTCGTATCAATCCACCCGCGACACGAGCACGAGACGGATGCCGCCCGGGCGGCCGTGGGGCGGTCGCACAATTATCCAATCGGCGCCAGACGCCAAACCTTTTGGAACGGGAGGGGCGGAACCCCTCCCTATCATTGGTATTGTTGGCTTCTGCTATCGCCAGAGTTGCCCAACGCGGCGTGCGCCCAGACCGTTCGTCAGTCTCGGTCGCTCCTCATGGGGCGGCTATCCACCGAGGCTGTTCGGCATCACTTGCCCTTGTTGCCGGTGCCATGGTTGCCGCCGCCCTTGCCAGGGTTGGACGGATCGGTATGGTTGGGATCGTTGCCATGACCGTTGTCACTGTGTTCGGATTTGCTTTTCCCGTTCTGGTTGCTCTCATCCGTGGAGAGGGTGTCGCCATTGTCACTGGCCACGGGATCGGGGCTTGTTTTGCCCCCACCGCTTCCGGTTCCATTCTGGCCACCTTGGCCTCCACCCTGATTGCTGGCGCCGCTACCCTGCTGGCTATTGTTCCCTGAGAGAGAGCCACCCGTCGAGCCGCCCAAGGCGCTGCCAGGCGAGGATCCGGAGGTTCTGCCACCGGAGAACCCGACATCGGTGGAGGTGTTACCCCAGAGAGCAGAGGAGCTTATGCTGGCGGGTCGTCCGGTGCGAGCGAAAATGCTCCCCGTATAGAAGCCCACGTCAATCTCCGAATTTGGAAGTTTCGCGCGGGTTTTAGAGACCTGATTGGCGCCAACATAGCTGTAGGTGCAGCTTCTCCAGAATAGGAAAACCCATCGGCATTCCTTCTTCAGCGCGGTGGCGGTGTATTCATGGTGGCGCGTTGTCTGGCCTGCATAGGAGGCAGAGGAAAGCAACGCGACAGCTGCCAGAACAGAAGCAACAGTTTTGGCAGTAGTTTTGAGTAGGCGTTTCATATTCTGGTAGTCCTTGGGTTTGTCTTCGATGAGAGACAAATAGCTACCCAATGGACGCGCCGTTTGTTTCTGGCTGCCAATCATTTGCTGGCGACTGCCACGGCGCTGATCGCGGCTCCTGCACGAGGCCACCGCAGGCGAAAAACGGATCAGAACTAAGGTCTGCGAAGCGAAGCGGCGCCGCTCGCCCGGTGAGGCTGAACCGGCTTTCGTTTGGTTCTTCATCCGTTCACGCTCGGTTCGCGGTCGCTGAGGACGGTTTTTGCGAACGCCAAGTGAACGGAAGCTGATCACAATTTCGGTTCGGTTTCGCTTGCGTTGAGAATAAAAATGAAGGCAAAACCTCCGCATGAAGTTCGAGTTTCTGCGAAATTCAGGCCTTTAGGGCAGTTGCCTCCGACGTAGGCCTGGCCCAATCGCCAGCGGCGACCGGTTCCTTCGGCGCAGCCCAGGAGCCCCGCACCTTTGCCGACCAAAGGCTCGAATTGTTAAGCGGAATGGACGGCACAATTTGGCTCTGGACCCGGCCCAAGGCCCGCATTGGTCGAGGGTGCCAAGCGGTTGAGAAGCGGAAACTCAACAGCTACCGTGGCGGCGTAGACTGGGCAGCCGATCCGTGATGACTGCAACGCACGCAGGATCTTCCGACCGCTTGGAAAGTGACCGACGCTCGGCTTCGTCGCGCAGCCACTGGATGCCCCGCGCCTTGCCGTTCTCCCAGACCCAGTCGAGGTCTGCCTCCGACCAGTTCAGCTGGTCGTCGCGGCGCATGCCGAGTTTTTTTCCATGATCTCGTCGCCCTCGATGAAGAGCATATCGGAGAGATCTTGGGCGTCCATTTCGGTATCGGCTGCTTCGAAAATGTTGTTGTTCATGGGCGCAACCTTAAACAGCGCGGGAGGAAAGCACATGATGACACTCGCGCAACGCAGCAAGAAGAGAACCATCGGCCGGTGTGACGGATCGAACGGGCTTCTCAGGATAACCGGGGTCATTCATCAGCCGTGTGAAGTCGACCTCGACCTTGATCGGGGTGCTCATCCAGTTGGATCGGCCGGTGCAGGTGTGGACGCCTTCGGGCAGGCTGCCATGCTGGGCGAGCCAGTTGGTGGCGTACTGCTCGATGGCTATACGCCGCGCAGCCTTCATCATCGCGTAATTGCCACTACACGTTCCGTACCTGCGGTCGGCGTAGCGCGTGGCCAGGGCGTGGATGATCTTTTGCTTTGGGTTCTTCTTGCTACTCATTTTGCGGCCTCTTCGCGCAGCCAGTTCATGCCGCGCTCCATGGCGATAGCAAAGACCCAATCGAGATCTTCGTCGGACCACCTGCCCTCCGGGTCGCGCTTCATGCCGAGTTTCCGCATCAGATCGTCGCCCTCCCAGAAGAGGAGGTCGGAGATGGTGTCGGCACGGTGTGCGGCGGCTCTCGCTTCGGCGACTTCAACAGGCGTGGTCATGGCTCCAATTTTTAAACTGGGAACCTGCAACTTACAACGGAAGCAATTATGGCATTTGGTGGAAGGCGGGAAGACAGCAACAAGCCCGGTCACTCGCGAGGCCGTGCTCGCCGATCTCAGGAGGCTGGCCGATTGGCAGAGGCGAGCGGCGATGGATATCCGCCGTAAGGGCCACCAAAGCTCGCCTGGAGCATCGAGCACAAATGCCCGCTCAGCGCCGATGCCGCCTGGAACTAATCGCGGCAGAGCGGGCGCGGTAGCGCGAGAGGCCATTCCCCTTAAAGCCCCCGGTCAACCGGCTGGGGGTCGGCCGAAAGAGGTAATTAGCGGGACTATAAATCTATCGTAAAATGTGGGCCGTGCTTTTGGGTTTCTTTGTCGTCGCCCAAAAGCCCGCGTGCAACTTGGCCCCTACAGGTTTCCCCCTAGGGGCCATTTTCGCAAAAGAAAAACCATTGGGCGCGGAACTACCATTTTTATCAGTCTCAACGGCCCCTCTCACCACGGCCACACATCAAGATAGATCATCGTTGAGACTGCTATTTGGGCGATACCTAGCACAGCCACGGCAGCATAACGGGCCAGCAGCAACGGGCGGCGAATTGATGTTCTCCCGGCCATTTTACGGGCCTCCTCCCTTCCAATCGCTACTTCAACAGCAACATCCGGCATGGAGACCCCGACGAACCTCCGAGTTATAAACCGGAGCAATCTCCATGATCTCGGCGGTCCGGAACCGATACGTTATTCCTTCAGAAATTATGACCACAAAATCGTCTTCGAAATTTACTGCGGTACAAGCAAAGTTGCGCTCACTACCCTCGTCACATATCGATATGACCAGCATCCATCCCCCTATCGCATAAATTGATCACTGAATTCCCTCAACGGCACACCTCTTTCTGCGACGAAACCGACCTGCCGATAGATGTGAGTTAGCAGTGGTCCGGCCACTCGATGACCCGCTCGAGGTCGCGGATAACGTCAGCCTCCAATTCAGCGATCATCGTCTCGTACTCCACGATTAAAAATCGGTCAGCGCCATCATGCCGGAAGGTTTCCAAAGCAACGCAAACCTCCTCGTATGCCTCCAGAAGTTCGCAAAAGAACGGCCATGAGGTAGACGCGGGCAGTCTTTCAAGGAGTTGGCGTTGCGCTGGCAGCTTGAGCATCAGCCGACGTAAGCCACATCGCGCGGTCCCGCTGCCGCCGCCCATTTCCATCCCTCACTCCCCAATGGCGGTCTCTACACGATACCAGCGTAGCAGCCGCGCGCAGGGGCGGAAGTAATTTACGGTATGCTCTGTTTCCTGCCGCTCGTGCCGCTCACGGAAATTTGCGGACCTTTTTCGGGTGCAATTAAGAAAGTTAATTGTCACGTCATTGCACGCCGATAAGCTGGAAAAGCTTGTCACCTGTAGTTGTGTACTTGTCGGAAGGACCCGATGAGAAGTCAATTTGAAAGCGAGCATTCACAACCCTCTGCGGCCCAGTCCCGAGAACAGTTGGACCGCATCCTGTCGAGCCCGGACTTCGTTCTGCCTGATCGCGGGCGCAGGTTCTTAGAGTTTGTCGTGACCGAGACCCTTGAAGGACACGCCGCATATCTGAAGGCATTCACCATCGCCACCTGCGTTTTCGGACGCGACCAGTCATTCGATGCATTGAATGATCCTTGCGTGCGAATAGCAGCACAGCAACTTCGCCGTGCCCTTGAGCGGTACTACCTGAAGGGTGGGTCCACGGACGACGTGCTGATAACCATTCCAACCGGCGGTTACGTTCCAATGTTCGCGAAACGGGTTAATAATGGACGCGCCGGGATTGAAGATGAAGCGCAAACGGTCGTTGTCGCAAACGCCTCGTCGACCGAGCAGCCGACGACGGCGCTGCCAAAGCGCGACGTCAAGTTGCTGCGTTGGATGATGTTGGGCGCCGGACTGATCATACTGGCTGCCGTGGCGATGGCGTCTTTTGCCAAAAGGGATGAGCCTGCTCTGAAACAAGAAGCGAACAGCGACACGCCAACGATTTTGGTCGAGCGCTTTACGACCGATGAAGAAACAAAGGTCTCCGACGAGGTCCTGAGCGGGCTGACAAATGAAACTGTTGTCGATCTTGTAAAGTTCAAAGAGCTGCTGGTCGTAATCGCCGACGATGGAAAACCAGTCGAAACTGAAGCGACTGCGACCTACAGTCTCCATGGAAGCGTTCGTCTGGAGGGAGATGCTCTGCGTGCAATCGCGCGACTGGTTCGGCGTGCGGACGGTGCGGTCGTGTGGTCGAGCGACTACAACGTCGATCTCAAGGGTCGGAGCATTCTGGATGTCCAGACGGCCATTGGGCAATCAATCGCGGCAGCGGTTGCAGCCCCCTTCAGAGATGGCGAAACCCCAACGACACACCGATAAGGTTCCGGCGGACAGGTGCCCGCACACAGCATCGATGGAAGGCTTACTCGAGAAGCCAGGGGGATAAGGGCTGCGCTATATGTCCTGATTGCCGATCTGACGACAACTTCGCTCGAGGCTTCAGTCTGCTTTAGTAGCTACAGGGGCGATCCCCGCCGCCGAACCCATGCTCGCAGGGCAAGTTCAGCGGCCGATTTCTATCATTTTGATAGGTTGTCGACGTGCAAGCCGAGGTGATCGTGGCGAGAGTGACCAGCGCTCCTACTGCTATGAAGGCGAGATAACGGTTCATTGAACTTCTCCCGTGATAAACGGCTGCATGCGGCGCTCTTCTGGGCGGTGACTGCCTACAATGTCACGGATGGATCGATGCCGGAAACTAAACAACTCCTGCCGTCCATAAACGCCTTCTACATGGTAAAGACCAATGACGACGGATCGGTCGATCTTTATTTCGGGGCAACCAAGCCAGCAGAGGCTCCCGATACCAACTGGACAGACTGTTGAGGGCCGAGATTTCATCGCGGCTGTGCGTCTATATGGCACCGGGATGGAGTTCTTCGACCAAACCTGGAAACCGGATGACTTGGTGAAGCTAAAATAGGCTCCGGTTTAGGACGAGAGCCATCATTTTCGAAATGAAGGTTGCCCGCTTCACGGTCGTTCGGGCGAGATTTCGCTGGCGGAGGTCGGGTATTTGTCGGGCGCGGGGACGCGCTCACAAGAGCAGCAATCAGCCGAATGCCCCACCCAGGGGCTTTTCCGGTGGTGGGGCCGAACATACGCCGCTTGCGTATACGCGTGTGGCGTATTACAGATGTGGCGTGAACAGTTCTGAAAGGGAACACCATGTCCGTTAAGACACCAGAATTCGACAAACTACATGCGCAATGCGGCAATCCGCAATTTGTCACCGACACCCTGCGCCACTTCCGTAAGCAGCTTGGCATCAACGTCGCGGAAGCCGGTTACCTCTTGGGTGTTCCGGCGCGCACGCTTGAAGGCATCGAGCAAGGCCGGGAGTTTCGCTATCCGGCGCTGCTGGTCAAGCTGATCATCAACCTTGAGGGCATGATGGAGGAGGCGCGCGATGGCCAAGCTTGAGGAATACGACAACGAACGTGGCGCATAAAGAACGGTGATATGCCTTGCTGTCGTCGATAGCACCTTTACTAAATGAGAAACTGTCAACGCCATTGCACGCTGAAAGACACGTTATGTCAAACAAAGCTGATCTTCAAAACTTCGAAAGGGAAGTCACTTGCGCCTATCGTGGGGAAGAGTACTCCGTCCGAGACAACGGCGCTGTTCTTCGGCGGGGGGTGGCGGGCAAGCGACGGCGACCCCTCGATGAAGTCTGGACCTTCGGCACGCAGGGCGCGAGCGATGGCTATTTGAGCGTTTCCGAGCATAAAGTCCACCGGATCGTTGCAGCCGCCTTCCACGGCGATCAGCCGAGCGCAAGCCACGTGGTTGACCACATCGACACCAACCGTTGCAACAACCGGCCCAATAACCTCCGATGGGTCACTCGACTTGAAAACATCCTACTCAATCCGATCACCGCGAAGCGCGTGGTATTTCTTTACGGCAGTATCGAGGAGTTCCTTGCTGATCCTAGTAACCCGAAGAACGGCCCGCTGACCACGGACTTCGATTGGATGAGGACCGTCTCGCGTTCCGAGGCTGAGTACAGCCGCGAAAGAATGCTGGCTTGGGCGCGATCCGATCGTCCTTCAAGTGGCGTTACTCTCGGCGATTGGGTATTCGGACGCTCCGCCGCTCCAGTAGAACCACCGCCTCCAGAAATCGTCGTCTCACAAACCCCGGGCGCCGTCCAGCGGAAGTGGAAAGTCCCGGCAGAGTTTCCGCTCTGCCCCAAAACGACTGAAGAGAAACCGCTGACAAGCTACTACGACCGGTTGAAAGAGGGTGCGATAGCAGTCGTGTCACCGTTCGGTAATACCAAGGTCGGCAAAGCGGCCTGGTCCGCAGACGGCACCGCTCTATTCATTCTTGGTGAGCATGGCGAGGAAGCAATCAAACCTTGGTCGCTTGCGCAAGTAACGTTCGAGAACGACATGTTCGTGCACGAGAGCCGTGGCACGTTTTTCACACGGGAAGGGGCGGAGAAGGAGTTCGTGATAGCGCAGGGCTTGCCATGGGAAGGCGGCGACACGGTCGACGATTACTGTTGACGCTTGCTCGATCTGAGCTGCTCGGCGAGTAGAGGCCCCTTGGCGTTCCTCCATGGTTCAAAGGTGCAAGAGCGGGCATCGACACGGCTAAGAACATCGCTCTTCGACCCGGTTGAACGATGGCTCCCACACGCAACCAGTATTTTAGTGGATAGGACCTGGCATAATTAGTGGATGATCGAGAGGAGGCTTGTGTTTGTCACGGAAGTGCCGCTTATTGCCGGATATTCCACTATTTTTAAGATGCTATAGATGCCGACCTTTGTTTCCAAGGGCCCCTTCGTACCTGACCGACTAGTACAGCAGCTGGAAGATGACAGGGTAGTGATCTTCTGCGGAGCTGGCATTTCAATGGGTGCCGGGCTTCCCAGTTATGCAGGGCTTGTCGAGTATTGCTATGACGAACTCGGACTAGCCTTGCCACCCAGCAAGAGCGCTGAATGGGCCTGGCCCGACCGCATGCTCGGTGTCATCGAGAGCAAGTTTTCCTCTGTTGAAGTTCGTCGCAAGGTGGCCGAACGCCTCGATCGGCAGCCGACAGATTTAGATATGCACCGGGCAATTCTTCGGCTCGCGAGTATGCGACAGGGCAATGGACTGAGACTTGTAACTACGAACTTCGATACTTTCTTCGAGCACGCACAAGCCGGAATGTCACTCGGACGGGACCTCCACTCTGGACCGGTATTGCCTATTCCACGCAATGATCGGATCGCGAGCTGGAGGAGCATCGTATATCTGCATGGTAGGCTCGCGCCCGCAAACGAGGGCAACGACCACCTCGTACTCACCAGCGGCGACTTCGGTCGTGCCTATCTGACAGAGGCGTGGGCAGCGCGTTTCGTCGCCCGCTTGTTCTCAGACTTCACTGTCTTGTTCATTGGTTACAGTCTAAATGACCCCGTCCTCCGCTATATGACCGATGCGTTCGCCGCTGAGGAGACTGCCGTGCGTGGTCGGGCACCCCGTGAGCCAGCTTACATTTTTCTCCCTTACTCCGGAAGAACTCAACCCGATAGGCAGCCGTGGATTGATCGCAAACTTGAGCCGATCTTCTATAACCAAGGGCGCAGGCATACGCTTCTTAAGAAGACGCTAGTTGCGTGGGCCGAGGCGCGACAAGACTATCTGAAAAATACTAAGTTGATGATCCAACGCATCGCACCGGGTCTCCCGGCCACCCAACATCCCAGCGATGTTGAGAATTTATTATGGGCAGTAGTGCGGAGGCCAGATGATAACGGTCATGGGGCCCGTATTTTTGCATCACTCAATCCCCCACCGCCAATCGAATGGCTCAAGGTATTGGAACAGCGTGAGAACGTCATCGCCGACGATCACCTCAAGTCGCTCGCCGCTGCGCGAAGCGAAGGTCGCGACGATCCTCCTTCTCCGACACTGCACCTTAGAGAATTGTTTCCATTCGTTCGAGGTGAACCTAAGCAACTGAGTTCAACGGCTGAAGCACTGATTGCGTGGCTTGGATCCCATCTCGGATCAATTGAGCTTGTGGATTGGGTGATCGAAAAGCTTCGCAGTGGCAAGCGAGCCCATCCCGACCTGCGGATCTATATCCGTGACCGGTTGGTTGGATTGGATAGTTTGGCGGCAGGATATGCATTGTTTTGGAAAATTGTATCGGCAGAAGGCGACTGGGCATTCAAAAGACCATCGGAGCAACCACTATGGGATCCGTACACGCAGTTGAGTGCCGATCCCGAGGCGCCGATTGCCGAGCGAGAATTAGAGGCAGCACTACGCCCCGTGTTGACGCTGGACCGGTCGTTCCTGAGATATATGGGGGATGTTGAAACGATTGACCCTAAGCCTGATGGCTCTCGTCTTTCGCATGTTGCAAGCGCCGAAGTGGAATTTCAAAACGAGGATCGGCTGCAAGAAATCCTCGATACAATCGATGCCCTTCCTGACCCGGACGCGTTCTGGGCGGCAAGAGTTGACCTGTTGACGAGCCTTCTTCGCGGAGTTTTGGAGCTATATGCGGTGGCTGGAGAGGCAGACGCCACATATGATGCAAGCTTTGCCAGCAGACCCTCGATCGAGCCTCATGTCCAAAATTTCAACCATAGGCCATGGGCAAAATTGTTTGATTTGATCTGGCGCGGATGGCAGCGTCTTGAGGCAACGGATGCCGCGCTGAGCCGTGAATTTGTCGCTCGGTGGAGGAGGATCCCATACCTTGGCTTCCAAAGATTAGCCTTGGCTGCCGCCGGACAGAGTGCTCACGTGACAATTGAAGAGAAATTGGAGGCGCTCTTAAATGGGTAAGATGCCGCCGCTTTGGCGATCCTCACTGCGGAAGGAGGCAATGGATCTTCTTGCAAAAATCTGGCCTGACCTCGACGATGCGGGGCGTAGCAAACTTTCATCGGAGATCGTCAACGGCCCCCCCGAAGAGTTGATGTCTGGGATTGAAGAGCACGAGCGTGCCAGTTCCCGCGATAGGCGGATATTCGATCGAATAGTTGCAATTCATCGCGTCGAAAACCCGCCGCTTACTCCGATACTCGAAAACGAATTAGCACGACTGCGTTCACTTTATCCTAAGTGGCGTGCCGCTGAGGGAGAGCAAGCACATTTCTCTGTTTGGGTGGAAAGTCGCTTTGGGCCGGATACGGAATTTGACGTCGATGACCTGGGTGTGCTGGAGCAAGAGGATCTAGTAGACCTTCTGAGCAAAGATGAAAGCTCTGGGGAGGGTTTCGTCGAAACCTGGCGGCAGTTTGCGGCTGCTTATGGCGACCGAGCGGTATCGGCGCTTGAGATGTTATCTCTGCGTCCAAATAGTGGAGGCGCGGAAGTATGGAGAAATGGGCTGTGGGGGCTGCGCGATAGCATAGCGAGCGGTATCGCGGGACGCCTTTTCTCGCTGCTGAGCCGGGTGCCCGATGACCTATTTTCGCAACCGCAGTTCTCGCAGGCCGCTGCTCAAATTGTGCAAGCGGCCAGTAAAACTGAACTTTCCTCTGATTTGATGTCGCCCTTCTGGTCGCTGTTCGACCGTACGCTGGCGGCCGCCGCGACAGATCCATCAAACATCAATGTGGAAGATGCGGATTGGGTTTTCTTCGCAATTAACCGATCCATGGGCTATCTCGCGCAGGCATTCTTTAACGAACTATTTCGTCGTAATCTGAGGGTGGGCGCGGGTATTCCCAGTGATTTAGCACCGCGACTAGATGCGTTAATCGGAGCCGATCTCATCCCACATCGTCCAGCAAGGGTCATCGCAGCGTCGAGGCTCCCCTACTTGTACGCTGTAGATCCGTCCTGGGTGGAGCGGACCTTACTGCCCGGCCTCGACTGGACCAACGAGGAGGAAGCAGTAGCCCTATGGCAAGGTATTAGTTGGCAGGCGCGGTTTGATCCTCAACTCTGGTCGGCAATCAAAGCGAGCTTCTTTGAGATATTCACTCCCGCGCGCATACAGCGCCTGAGCCGATATGGCCGCAATCTTGCTCAGCTTCTGATGCTTGCTGGGATTGAAGTCGGAGTAGACGAGATGCCTCGCGATCGGGTGCGTGATGCAATTCGGGCGATGACGAAAGAAATGCAGATGGATGCCGCATCTTGGATAGCAAGCTACGTTCAGCAGCATGCAGCCGCTGCGGCCGATGCGATGGAAGAGAGCGGCGTCGATGCAGTATGGCGAGAGCGGGTGGGGCCTTGGCTTAAGCGCGTTTGGCCCTCTGATCCATCCATCCGATCAGCCGGAATTTCGGAGCAATTTGCGTTGGCAGCAATAGCAACGAACAGAGCCTTCGAAGAGGCGGTAGCGTTGATTTTGCCGTACTTGGTGCCTGCCGATGGGATGTTGGTCCTTCGCGAACTTTTACGGTCGACCCATCCCGAAGTGCGTCCACGGCCCACGTTTTCTTTGATTGAAAAGATGTTTAAGCCTCAAGCTTTCGGTTGGCGTATCAAAGACATGCGTGCGTTGATTGATCGTATTGCGATCAGCGATCCTTCAATTGCTGAAGAGGCAGCGTTCCGACGATGGAATGGACACCTTAAAACTTTGGAGACAGCAATTCCGGTGCACTGAGCCGATGGTTGCACGCTTATCGAGGGATAGTTTTGGCGACAAAGCCGGAAAATAATCGTGACTGGACGGATGCGGAGCTCTTTGCTTGCGTGGTTGCTTATCGCGATCTGCAGATGGAGGAACAGGGGGGAGTGAGGCGCAATAAGACTGAAAAAAGGAACGCGGTCCTTAGGGATGCCCTGTCATCGCGGTCAGCAGCTGCATACGAATTTCGCATGGCCAATATCTCCGCTGTATTACAAGAATTGGGCTTGCCGACGCTAGACGGCTACCTGCCCAGAGGAAATGTCGGTGCAAAGGTAGTCGCCAAAATAATCCCCATGATCAACTTGGTTTGGCAACGCCAGAATTCACCGGAATTGCCAACTGCCGACCGTGAGGATCTGGAGACACGGGTTCTTTCGGCTCGCCAGAAGATCAAGGGTAATACAGCCACTCCGCCGCCGACTAATCTTTTAAGCGGCACCCGAATTCAAAGTACAACGGCACGGTTCATACGTGATCCAAACGTGATCGCGTGGGTTTTGGTGATGGCCGCCGGTGTTTGCGAAGCATGCGACGAACCGGCGCCATTTGTTCGTGATGATGGCGAGCCTTATCTTGAGGTCCACCACGTCCGCCCTCTCGCAGAAGGGGGGCCGGATAGCGCGGACAATGCTATAGCCGTTTGTCCAACATGCCATCGACGCCTTCATTACGGCAGCGACAAAGAGCATCTTCGTGGGGGCGCATTGAAAAAGATAGCCCGGTTGAAAAATTATCCCAAGGTGGACGGTGAGGTCTTGAAACGCGGCGCTGTCAGCAAAAGTGGCTAATGCTCGTTCTTGAGGGCGATCCGGGTGCCGAATTGGTTCGGCTACTCAATGCTTGGTCCCCTCTATCTTGCATCGTCAGCGAGCGCGGGTCGTCGGGCCGCGAGGCGGTAATGCAAGAGCGTAACGCGGGGGCTGGCGGTTGCCTAGAAACGTTCATCAACGTTTACCAGCATTCGCCCTCGGTCGTCGGCAAATTTGGACACTAAATTTGGGCACTTGGCACTAAGTTCTTGAAAAAAACAAAAATAAGTCCATTGCAAACGCATTTGCAGGGCGTTGACGGGGCCACGTTGCCGGTTGAACCGGAAATAGAAATTTTGCACGCGACCCTCCTTTCTCTTTGAGTGCATAGGAGAAATAGCATTGCGCACCCAGGAATGCAACCGAAGCGCTTGTGCTGCGCGGTCGCGCTTCCGAACTTGCATTGGGCAGCCTGGTTGCTGTAAGCGGCTCGATAGGTATTCTTAAATTTCCAGGAGAGACGCCATGGCAGGCGGTGACGAC
>Ga0102592_1001379_pt1 | contig 27921 bp, 17 predicted proteins | sample AraplaCol_mMF_r2_FD_76861 | JGI IMG/M metagenome (GOLD analysis project Ga0102592, IMG submission 76861) | Arabidopsis root microbial communities from North Carolina, USA - plate scrape MF_Col_mMF_r2 (SPADES assembly) (version 2) | ecosystem: Host-associated > Plants > Roots > Endosphere...
TGGCGGTGAGAGCTAATACGAATGTAAATCAGGTCAGGCAGACCACACAATACTTCGATGGATTGGGACGCCCCTTACAAACTGTTAGCAGAAGCATTACGCCAGGTCTTATAGATCTGGTGGCGCCTGTAGTATATGATGCTTATGGACGGGAGCAGTTTAAATACCTGCCTTATGTGCCTAAAACGGGAATTGTAAATGATGGAAGCTTCAAGCCGGATCCTTTCAATGGGCAGAAGGCATTTTACCAGGACCGGAACCTTGCTCCGGGGGTGTCTGGTGAAGCCGTCTACTATAGCCAGACAGAATACGAGGCTTCTCCACTGAATCGGGTATTAAAAGTCTTTGCCCCTGGTAATACCTGGGCAAAGGAAGGTGGCAATAAGCCTGTTGAACAGCAATACCTGGTGAACGGTATAACAGATAGTGTGCACATCTGGGACCTGCCAACTAATGGAAGCATTATTCCAAGCAGCAGTGCCAGTCGCATTTATGGACTAGGTACCCTATATAAAAATGTGACCAAAGACGAGCGGGGTATGCGGGTGATTGAGTATAAGGACAAGGACGACCGGGTGATACTGAAGAAAGTGGAACTCACGACTAACGCATTGGATGGCCATGTCGGCTGGCTTTGTACTTACTACGTTTATGACGATCTGGGAAATCTGCGTTGTGTGATTCCGCCCAAAGCGGTAGAACTGATCAGGCCGAGCTGGACGATCGATGCTGCCACTGCCCGAGAGCTTTGTTTCTTTTACCGCTATGATGGCCGTAACCGGATGATCATGAAAAAGGTGCCGGGAGCAGATTCTACAGAAATGGTCTATGATATGCGGGACCGGTTGGTATTTACCCGTGATGGGAATATGCGGAATACTGCTGATAAGAAATGGCTGGTTACTTTCTATGACGCGCTGAACCGGCCTACTATGACGGCCCTGTATAGCTCCGCTTCCACACGCGATACGCTGCAGACCCGCATGAATACGGCTACTTCCAATACCCAAACTATCACACATTCCATTCCTGAACAGGCTGACCTGGAGTTTGGCTATTTTGACGGCCGCCCCAAGTACACTGCACGGAAAAGTATTACGTTTGACGGGAACTTTGATACAGGCGCGAGTGGGGCAACGGATGCGCTTATTGATCCAGCAGCCAACCAGGATACTTTTGGTATTGTAGCGGTAAACCCATTGCCAAACATTGCAGCCGGTGCGCTCACTCCGCTGACCTATACTTTTTATGATGATTATAGCTACACCGGTAAGCATAACGCCGTAACAGGAGATCTTACTACACCCACCTTCTCCGGCAGCCCTTATGCCGAGATAATAGGCAGCACAAGCAATATGACACGCGGACTCGTGACTGGCATGAAAGTAAGAGTGCTGGCCACAGATCAGTGGCTGACTACGACTACTTACTATACGGATAAGGGACGGGTACTGCAGGTAATTGCTGATAATGTCAGTGGAGGCAAAGATGTGGTGAGCAGCATATATGACTTCAGCGGGAAGCTGCTGAGAACCTTCCAGCGGCATACCAATGTTCGTAGCGGCACAACACCTGAAACCAGGTTGATCACTCAAATGTTGTATGATGCGGCAGGCAGAGTAACAGATGTGATGAAAAAACTGAACGACAGTACCCAGCTGACAATAGCAAAGAATAGCTATGATGAACTGGGCCAGCTACAAACCAAGCGTCTGCATGTAAAGGGCAACGGCCAGCTGGAAACACTCCGCTATGAGTATAATATCCGTGGCTGGCTGAAAAGCATTAATAAGGGCTTTGTAAGTACACCTACCAGCTATAGTAGTTGGTTTGGTCAGGAGCTGAGTTATGACTATGGTTTCAGGGATAAGCAGGTAAATGGTAACATTACCGGTGTTAAATGGAAAAGCGGCAGTGATGGTAAAGGGCGGGCATATGGGTATACGTATGATAATGCCAACCGGTTGACCATAGCTGATTTTACCCAGAACAACCCTGCAGGAAGCAATAGCTGGGATAAGGGCCAACTGGATTTCACTGTAGACCAGCTGGTGTACGATCCTAATGGCAATATCATGTCCATGCGGCAGAAGGGTATGAATGGTACGAGCATTCAAACTATAGATAGTTTGAAGTATGGCTACTTGTCGAATAGTAATAAACTGTCGTATGTAACGGATAAGAAGAATAATACCGCAAGTCAATTGGGCGATTTTAAGGAGATCAATAATAATGAGACTGCTGACTATGCCTATGATACCAGCGGCAACCTTATCAAGGATCTGAATAAGAATATTGCTGTTATCCGGTATAACCATTTGAACCTGCCAGATAGTATTGCTATTACGGGTAAAGGCACTATCAGGTATTTCTATGATGCTGCAGGAACCAAACTACGGAAGATTGTTACCGATAATACCGTTACACCGGCTAAGATCACTACTACCGATTATATTGGAGGAATTGTTTACCGGAATGATACCATGGAGCTGATAGGCCATGAGGAAGGGCGGATACGGCCGGTATATGTGGCTGGGCAGCCGATTAGGTATTACTATGATTACTTCCTGAAAGACCACCTAGGTAATGTGCGGACGGTACTTACTGAACAGACGGACCTTTCCGTGTATACCGCTACAATGGAAGCGGCTAATGCGCCTACGGAAGCCGCCTTATTCAGTAATGTGGAAGAGACCAGGGCGGAAAAGCCGGTAGGTTACCCGGAGGACCAGGTGGTTGGTAGTAATCAGTATGTAGCTAAGCTGAACGCGAAGAATGGTAAGAAGATCGGTCCTTCGCTGGTATTGAAAGTTATGGCAGGGGATACGATACAGATTGGCGCCAGGGCGTTTTATAAATCGAATGGTCCGAAGGATAAAAAATCTGTTAGTCCGGAAGATATGGTGGCAGGATTACTCCAGGCGTTTGGCGGAGCAACAGTAGCGGATGCAACTCATGGTAATGGTCAGGCTGACAGAGTATCACCCTTTGGTAACTTTAACGGCAGTGACTACCAGCGCTTGAAGGAAAGGGATGCAGATCAGAATCAGCAGGATAAACCGAAAGCATATTTGAATTTTGTATTATTCGATGATCAGTTTAACTTAGTAGAAGAGAATAGCGGCGTAAGGCAGGTAAAAGGAGAACCGGATGAATTGCAGACGCTGGCGGTAGATAAGATGCCGGTTACTAAGAGTGGGTTCTTGTACGTGTATACCAGCAATGAGACGGAACAGGATGTGCTCTTTGATAATGTTACGGTAGCGGCGGCGAGTGGGCCCTTGTTGGAGGAAACGCATTATTATCCATACGGGCTCACAATGGCCGGGATTAGTTCGAATGCGCTCAAAGGCGTGAACTACCCTCAGAACAGGAAGAAGTATAACGGGATAGAATTTACAGAGGACCTTGATCTGGATATCTATGATGCGCAGTTGAGGAACCTGGATCCGCAGATTGGAAGATGGAGCCAGATAGATCCGAAGATTGAAAGCATGGAAATGTGGAGCCCTTATGTTTCCAACTACGATAACCCAATCCGCTATAATGACTTTTTAGGAGATGAGCCAGGAGGACCGAACGACCCAATTGTTAAGGTTGGTTTAGTAACGGGCAGGACGTACAATTTAACCAAGCCGACAGATGTTAAGTCTTCTCTTAAGTTTGCGGGACAATATGCTGTAAATACGTTAAATGAATTTGTTGCGGGAGTAAATCAAAATCTAAATCCTGTTTATTCTGCAGTTAATGGTGCTCAGGCTCTTGCAACAGGAAAGGATATTCAATCAGGTAAGCCAGTGAATAGTGGAGAAGCTGCGGTAGGTGTTTTATCCGCTATTCCTATGGGTAAAGCGTTCCAAATGTTAGGAAAGCTGGCTGGTATGGCAGAAGGAGCGCTCGCCCGTGGAGCAGAGCAGACAGTTGTTAAAGCCGCGACATCTGCCGGAGAAAATGTTGCCGAGAATGCAGCTGGGAAGGGTGGTGCAGAGTTATTTAACTTCAGCAAGGCGGCAGCTAAACATATGGAAAATCCGGGCAGAGCAGTGCCGGTTCAAGTTTTAGAACAAGCTATAAAAGGCTCAGAAGGAGTGGCCGATTCAGAAGGCTCCCGAGCATTAATGCACACTATGGAAATGTGGAAGAATGGAAAGGCTTATAATCTTGAGGTCCTTTATGATAAAGCCACAAATTCTATTTGGCACTTTCAATATAACCCTGTAAAACCTAAATGAGTAATGTACGATAAAAACGACAAGCGAAGATTGTATTGGCTTATTGATCAATATTTATCAGGGAAAATTAATGAGTCAACTTTTTGTGATGAGTTCTACTATTCTTACGGTCTGGAACTAGATCACCAAACGTTAACAGAAAATGAAGAGACATTATTTAGAGAACTTCATAGAATAGCCAGTAGGTTCTCTGAATATGAAGAAGATCATAAATTGGATCCACGGGCCTTTTTTACAGTAGAGCAACTAAAGCAAAAAATAATAGAAACTAAAGAAAAGCTAAAAGATCAAAATCCGATAAGTGGTAAATAAAATATTTAGAGACATTCAGTACTACAATAAAAAACCGCAGGTGAACGCCTGCGGTTTTTTATTGCAATACATTTTTAATCTTCCTGTTAGCGATAAATGAATCCAGGAACTCAAAGACCAGCTCCTTGTCTTTGGGGGATAGTTTATTAATATCCTGGATACGGTTCAGGGTAGCGGTATCCAGTTCAGCATCTGTATTACCCACGAGCCAGTCCAAAGACACTTCCAGAATCTTAGCCATCTTGCTGGCCGCCTCAATGGAAGGCTTCATCTCATCACGTTCATAGCGCCCAATAGCCGGACCTTTAGTGTTCAGCTTCCCAGCCAGTTCCTCCTGGCTGATCCCCTTCTTTTTGCGTGCTTCCAATAAGCGTTTACCAAAACTCATACGTATTGTTTAAAACACTGTTTTATTGTTTTAAGCAAATTTATTGAACACTATTGTTGTTAACAAAACGGAATTATTTTGTCAAATAGAAAGCATCCGTTATCTTTGAAACGTATTCGTTCTATCCAAATATTTTTCCACATGGCAAAGCAAACCAGACTTATCAAACTGCATGGCAAATACCAAACGGTAAAAGATCATTGGAACGGCGGCCGTGATGTGCCCTGGCTGAACATAAGCGGCCTATGGTTAGAGCAGGCCGGTTTTAAAGTAGGCGATCAGTTAGAGATCCTGGTAGGCCGCCGGGTGCTGAAGATCAAAAAGAAAGCTGCTCATGGAGATACGGGACATTAAGCAGCAGCTATCTATCCTGGAAGTGGTGGCGCACTATGGGTTAAAGCCAGACAAGTATAACCGGCTGCTCTGCCCCTTCCATGCGGATAAAACGCCCAGCCTGCAGCTATACCCCAAGACCGATACGTTCTGCTGCTTCTCTACAGCCTGCAGTGCAGGCAGCGGAGATCAACTACAGTTTATCCAGCTGATGGAAAAGAGTAGTAAGCATGATGCTATTATGAAAGCAAAATCCATGCTGGGAGCGGAAAGCGCTGTACCGGTAGTTTTACCTGCGGTACAGTTACCAGCAGCCAGTGATGCTGATATACTGGAACAGGAAGCCTTAATGGCAAAAGTGTTCAGCTACTTTAAACGATCACTACCCCTTGCAAAGAAAGCAGTGAGCTACCTGGAGAGCCGGGGTATTAACTACCAGGTACATGAGATAGGTTATAACAGTGGCGGGCTGCATGTAGAGAGCAAGAACCATCACCTGGTCAGCAGTATGGTAAAATACGGCCTGCTGAAACCCCGCTCCACTGGCGGTTATAGCGTATGGGCAAAAGACTGTGTGATCTTCCCATTAAAGAACCGGGAGCATAAAACGATATCATTATACGGCCGCAGTATCAGTAATAATGAGGACCAGCGGCATTTTTATCTAACCGGAAGAACCGGTCTTTATCCCTGTTATCCTGATGGTGCTACTACGAGGTTAATACTCTCAGAAAGTGTGATCGATGCGGCCAGCTTATTACAGCAGGCGGAGATCACTGCGGAGTACGGGGTATTAGCCTTGTATGGTACCAATGGCTTAACAGATGAACATCAGCAGGCTATTATCAGTTGTAGCGGACTGGCAGAGATCATCTTTATGTTAGATGGAGATAGCGCCGGACAGGCGGCTATCACGAAACATGCAGCCACGCTGGCCAGGCTGCTGCCGCAAGTAAAGATCACAGCTGTAAGGCTTCCTGATGGAGAGGATGTTAATAGCTTGCTGCAAACGCATGATGACAGCTGTATCTTAATAGATATAATCAGCGGACGACAGCCTGTTAACTTTTATTCTTCAATTGAAAAAGAAGTGCCGCCTGTTGAAAGTACTGTTACGCCTATAGCGGCAGTAGATAGCAGGTTAAATACTGCTACTCCGGAGCTGTTAAGCTATGATGGTGGTCTATTACAGATCACCATCCTGGGTGGTATTAAGCTCACGGGGCTGGACCGCTTGCGAGTTACGTTGAAGGTAGAGCATAGCACTAAGCAATTATTACCAGTACGTCATAATCTTGATCTTTATAATAACAGCCATACGGAGCAGCTTATCAGCAAGCTATCAGAGGCTTTTGAAATGAGCCTGCAGGTAGTGACAGGTATTATAGCCCAGCTCACCGGTGCACTGGAAGCTTACCGGGCATTACGGCTGGAGAGCATGCAAGCCCGTCCGGCTATGAAACCAGCGTTAACAGCGGCACAAAGGGAGGCAGCTATTAATTACCTAAAACAGCCTGGTCTGCTGCGCCGTACCAGTGATGATATAGGACGTTCTGGTATTGTAGGAGAAACCGTTAACCGGCTCATTGCCTACCTGGTGTACAGCAGCCGTAAACGGGAGGCACCTTTACATATTATGTTCCTGGGCGCCAGTGGCAGCGGCAAGACCTATCTGCAAGAACGAGTGAGCGAGCTGATACCAGTGGAAGATAAAATAGAGATCACCCAGGTTACGGAGAATGCCTTTTATTATTTTAAACAGGAGGAGTTAAAACATAAGCTGCTGCTGATAGAAGATCTGGACGGTGCGGAATCTTCTCTGTATCCGCTCAGGGAGCTGCAGAGCAAGCGGCGTATATCTAAAACGGTCACGCTGAAGGACAGTAAAGGGAACCTGAAAACCGTTACTGTAACGGTAGAAGGTCCAGTGAGTGTGAGCGGATGCACCACCCGGGAGAAACTATATGAGGATAACGCCAACCGTTGCCTGCTGCTATATGTGGATGGCAGCAGCGAACAGGACCGGCGCATTATGGAATACCAAACAAGGCTTAGCGCTGGGCTCGTAGATCATGGCCAGGAGCAGGCAGTAAAGGAACTGTTTAGAAGTATCCAACAGGTACTGCAACCGGTGTGGGTGGTCAATCCTTATGCAGCTTATATCCAGCTGCCGGAGCAGATCTTTAAGCCTCGCAGAACCATGACCTTATTATTATCGTTTATAGAAACGGTTACTTTTTATCATCAGTACCAGCGGGAGATAAAAAGGGATGGCAGCGGTCAGCCTTACATAGAAAGCACGCCGGAAGATATATCGGCTGCGTTCGGGCTCTTAAAAGAAGTACTGTTCAGTAAGGGGGACGAGCTGGCAAAGGCTACCCGTAACTTTTTGGAATTATTAAAATCCCTACTGAAAGCTGAGGGTAAAGACAGCTTTACCGCAAAAGAGATCCGGGAGCGCCTGCGTATTAATCCCGGTAACCTGAAACGCTACCTGTCAGAGCTGGAACGTTACGGCTATCTGCAGGGTAATGGGAACCGGTATCGTCATTATGAGTACTGTATTATCAACTTTAACGAGTATGAAACCCTGAAAGGCAGTATAGATCAGCACTTGCAGAATATCTTAATCACCATTAACCAGCAGGCCAGTAGTTCAGTGGTTCAGTAGTGGTTCAGTAAAGTTAGTGAACCACTCAAAGACGCTACAGTACAGTGTTTATCCTCAGTGGTTCAGTAGTTCAGTGAAAAGACTATAGTAGTAAAACTTTTTACCTCTCCTCCTTTTTAAAATCATATTGTTTATGGAAGCAGTTTACTTATTACACAGTAATGAGCATGTGCTATTACAGCAAGGCTTTAAGAACTGGCTGCAGCTGTTGGGCTATGCTGATATCAGTGTCTATAATCTTCCACGACACCTGCAGGAGTTTTTATATTACCAGGAGCAGCAGGGAAAATATGGACTGCAACAGCTGGCTGCCAGTGATGCGACTGCTTTTATAGATCTGCTGAAGATAAGAACAGGTATCCGTACAGGTAGAGGCTATAGCAGTGGGCATATTAATAAGTACATCCAGGCTTTACAGCTCTTTAGCCGTTATGTGCGGGAGACGGGCAAAACAGGGATCGGCTTTAGGCTGGAACGGCTGGAAGATAGCCGCAGTAAACCTACCTGGTTAACGGTGGCAGAAGTCCATGCACTGTATAGGACAACAGATGATACTGCGTTAGGCATCCGTGACCGTGCGATGCTTGCGGTGTTCTATGGTTGCGGCTTGCGGCTAAATGAAGGGGCAAGCCTGGAAGTAAGCGATGTGCTTAGTGATCGGGGCTTACTATATGTACGTAAGGGTAAAGGCTATAAAGAACGCTATGTTCCTATCAGCGGGCGGGCTTATGAGCTGTTGCAACTTTATATAGATCACGGCCGTCCGCAGTTGTTACAAAGTGCCACAGCAATGCTGTTTATAGGCCTAAATAAGGGCATCCCCTTAACAAAGCAGAGTTTATATATCCGGGTCAAACAACTGGCTAAAAAGGCCGGAATAGTGAAATGTATAAGCCCTCATACCTTACGGCATAGTATCGCTACCCATCTACTGCAAAGCGGCATGGAGCTGGAACAGATACAGGAGTTTTTAGGCCATGGCCAGTTAGATAGTACACAGATTTACACTCACCTGGTAAATGATGTTTTATGACGTTCATCACCTATCTACAGCAGCGGCGGTTCACTACGGCCACTGCCCGTACTTACAATAAGCAGCTGGAATGTTTTACACACTGGCTGTCCGGGGAGCAGTTAAGCCCGGCAGAGATAACTTACGCTGAGTTAATGGACTTTATACGCTACTTGCAAGAGCAAGGAAAAAGTAAAGGTGTGGTAAGGAGCCACCTTTGCGTGCTACGGCATTACTTTAATTACCTGGCAGCGGAAGGAATGCGAACAGATAATCCTGCAGCTGGTGTTTTTATTAGAGGACTGGCCAGAAAGCTGCCTGGTGACTTGTTAAGCGTTCAGCAGATGCAGCAACTCTATGAGCAGTACAGCATCCAACTGCATGTAGACCTGGGTAAAAAGATCATGTTAGGGCTACTGGTCTACCAGGGGCTGACTACTGATGAAATAGAAAGACTGCAAGCTGCTGATATACGGTTAAGGGAAGGGAAGATCTTTATCCATGGAACCAGCCGCAGTAACGATAGATGGTTAAAGCTGGAAGCTGCACAGGTCGTAGACCTGCAGCATTACCTTACTGATAACCGGCTCAAGGCAGGGGCTTTACTGGCCGGGCAAAAGAAAGGCTTTATCAGTGCCAATAATATTGTTAACCAGGTGAACAGTATCATGAGGCAGTTACGCCGGCTTAACCCCAAAGTACAGAATGCCCTACAATTACGGAGCAGTGTTATCACTGGCTGGATAAAGCAATATAACCTACGACAGGTACAGTATATGGCTGGCCATAAGTACGTGAGCAGTACTCAGCGTTACCAGCTCAGTGCCCTGGAAGATCTGCAACGGGCTATAATACGGCATCATCCAATGAAATAGGTAAAAATGTTAAGCTTTTTAGTTATCAAAATGATAACAAACTAGGTTTTTTTTTAAGGAAAGAGGCTAAGATGAAGCCACCAAGAGCCCATAAGGCATCGGAAAAGAGGTTTATAATAATATCTCTGATAGCTTCCACCGCAACAAATATACGGAATCCAGTTAAGGTGTTCGACTCCCGTACCCCATGGTGTATGGGAATATGTTTAAACCTGGCTTAATACAAGTCCTCTGCGTCTACAAGTAAAACAGGCCAAGCAGTCTCCCTGCGCACAGCCTCCCCAAAAAACCGCGCCAGGCATCCCGCTGATGCGGGTGTGCCTGTCACGGTTTTGCTCTGCTTCGTGCTCCGGTCGGGGCAGCTCCCGGTCTGGCTGTATCCTGTTATGCAGGGTGCTTGTAATGACCGCCATCCCTTCGCTACCCGTTATGCGTCCGCCACCTGCCAACCGCCCTGGCCTTATCTTATTATCTGCCGTCCGCTGCGCTCCCGGCTATTAACATAGTCTAGCGGCGGCCTGCTATGGCTCCGTGCTTCGCTGCGCTACGCACTCCCGCCATAGCGGCCAGGGCGGAATGGCGGTCGGTGGCGGCGGGAATGCTATTAAGCGGCTGATTATAGCTGCCAAACTGTAAAGCCCTGATCTATGGACGATAGAACATAACCTGCCGCGAACGGCGGCGACAGTACACTGATCAGCGTTAGTACTATCTTGGCGCGTCCGCAGTAATAGACGAGGGCGGCCAACGATAGAATATAGTTCAGCTACTGGTGAAAAAATCAGCAATAGAATATAGATTATGCAATAGCTCATCCGCCCTCATCTATTACCGCAGACGTTCCCCCTTATAATCCCAGCTTTATATAGTAAAAATATGCTTAAAGCTATATAGTGTATAAGAATACGAAACGTGCGCGACCCGTCTTTGGCAGTCTCAAAATCCGTCTCTAACTTTGTCTGACCTGGCCGGACATAATATGGAATGATTTAAAAAAAGCCCATATTATGGCCAGAAATAAAAAGAATAAAAAGAACAAAAAGACTACATACAAAAGGGGTAAAGTAGAGATAACAGGAAATGATCCCGCCTCAAAAGCGCTAATGTTTACTGAACTCCTTACATCACGGGCATTTTGGATAGCCTTATTATTAATAGCTCTTTTTACTGACCCTAAAGCAAGCTGGATACCATTACTGCTTCGATACCTAAAAGCAATCGGCAAATATTTATTGACCCTTTTTATGGTACTGGTACCTTTACTGATGCTTCTCTCAGGTTAAGTATGTTATTTTTTGTTCAATTGAAAAGGAAACCCTTATTTTAGGGACTATTAGCAGTTCTTTGAAGATTACTGGTCGGAGACGGTAATTATTATCCGTACGGGTTGACGATGGCGGGGATTAGTAGCAACGTACTTAAGGGCAGTAACTACTTTGAAAACAGGTTAAAGTTCGGCAGTAAAGAACTGCAATCAAATGAGTTTACTTCCGATGGCGGCTTGGAAACTTATGATTTTGGAGCAAGAATGTATGATCAACAAATAGGAAGATGGTGTAGAATCGACCCGCTGACTGAATTTTCAAGAAGGTGGTCTCCGTATAATTATGCATTTGATAATCCAATCAGATTTATAGATCCAGATGGAATGCTATCATACGATTGGAATAAAGATCAATATGTAGATGAAGATGGTGAGACTGTTTCTAATGAGGATGCGATGGTGCAAGCGAAGAAAATGGGCACAACGGTATATAAGGCGCAATCTAAAGGTGGACCTAAGAAGGATATCGTTGATAGTTATCTTAAAGACGTAGCGTTCTTTCAAGATCATAGGGCGGGATTTGGTGACGATGGAGGGTATGCTGCCGTCGGGGAAGGAGATCTTAAGAAGATATATTTTGGAAAAGAAGTAAATAACTTTAATCTTACATTTAACTTTGAATTTCTTTCCCAAGAAGGCGCAGATAAATTTGCCGATGCAGAAAAGGACGGTATAAAGCATTTAAATGACATGGCTAATACTGCTATAGGTTTAGTTGTTCCTCCTTCGAAGTATGCAGTGCTGGCCGCCACATTGATGGGGTTGGTTGGGCCTGAGTGGTTTAAGTCATTGATGCCGATTGATCCTAGAGCAGGTGATAAGTTAACCATGTCTTTAAGTTTTTCGTTAAAATTATCTGTAGATGGCAATAATTCCTTAGTCATGGCTACAACGGGAACAGTAGTTAATAGTGTTGGTAAGGTAGTGGCAACTAAGACAGATCCAAGAGCGTCCTCTTTGTCTATTGGTTTGGGATCAACGGATATACAGCTCTTAAGAATTTTATCAGGTATGAAAAGTGTAAGTAAAACCGCAGTTGTTAAATGAGGAAAGCTTTAATATTTAAATTTTTAATACTAATCCCGTTATTTTTCTACCGCTACTCTGTTGGCGCAGACAATAGCTCTTTTCTAGGCATTAAGGGAGATACTTATTTAATGATTTTCTGTCTGGTTTCTTTAATTGTTTCTGGGATTGAGATATTCGCGTATTTAAAATCGAAAAGCGCCGGGGTACTTAACGTAGCAGATACATTGGAATCAGGGGTGGTTTTTCTATTTAATTTAATAGTAGTTATCTATGGCATATATGTTTTTGTTACAGAAGGGAAACATATATTTCTATACATCAGTATAATTTATACAATACAATGCATTTTCTGGGCAGTTGTTTTTATACGGAAATATGGAAAAGGTCAATCACCACCTGAATAGAAATCTGTAAGAAGCAAGCCTGAACAAAAAGCCAGTTAATGCTGGCTTTTTGTTGTCTAGCTCCCCCTAGCATTTAAAATTCCTAATCATTATGCCGATATGATTAAATGTATGTATCACCCCGATAACAGCCCCTAGGATTAGCAACAAACATACCTGAGCGATAGCTCCCACCTCATCTATGCCCCGGACGTTTCCTCCTTATTTTCAGCCAAGCGATTTTTTGTTCAATTGAAAAAGTAAGGCTTATTTTAGGGGTAATAGAAGTTCTTTGAGTACTGTTTTTTAGGGATGGTAATTATTATCCATATGGGTTGACATGGCGGGGATCAGTTCGAATACGTTGAAGGGTATGAACTATCCGGAGAATAGGAAAAAATACAACGACATAGAATTTACGGAAGACCTTGATCTGGATATTTATGATGCGCATTAAGGAATTTAGATCCGCAGATAGGAAGATGGAACTTAATGGAAGGCACAGCCTCCCCACGTTCATACTTGCCAATAATCACTCTGGAAACATTACTCTCCCTGGCCAGGTCTGATTTAAATAACGTCGTCACGGAAAACTTTTTGGTATTCTGGAATCAGAGTTGTTTTATATCAAAAGTCAAATCCATCAATTCTTTACACCAGGATAGTTAATTGTATAAAATACTATAATAGTGACAGAATCAAGCCGCTTAAATTAAAAAAAACGTCTAAGCTTTTGGGTTCACTTCACTTTGGAGGCGCCCTCTTCTTTTTTAAGCTGATTTTAATTCCCCATCTTCCGCTTTCAGCGTAAATTTCCTTCGTTAAACGGACTTACAACTCAATCAAAACATGCTTATGAGACGTCACGCACTGCTCATCGCTATTCTATTGGCGGTGACTTCCCTCGTGCGCGCGCAACAGCGCCAGATCACGGGTAAAGTAACGGGAGGCGACGGCAAACCTGTGCCCTTTGCCACCATCCAGGTTAAAGGCACTTCTACCGGTGCCGCCGCCGACGAAAACGGAAATTTCAAATTAAACATCCCCGGAAATGATGCGGTCCTGGTCATCCGCAGCGTAGGCTTTGCTACTAAAGAAATACCAGCAGGCAGCAACAGCTATGTGGAGATCGCGCTTAAATCTGATGAGACCAGCCTGCAGGAAGTAGTGGTCACGGGTTTGGGTATACAAAGATCTAAAAAGGCACTGGGTTACGCCGTGCAGGATGTAAAAGGAGATGAGCTTACAAAAGCTGGCCAGAACGACGCCCTGAGAGGCTTGTCGGGTAAAGTGGCCGGCGTGCAGATCACCGCCTCTTCAGGTACGCCCGGAGCAGCTACCTACATTAAATTGAGAGGCACCAATTCCCTTACAGGCAATAACCAGCCCCTCTTTGTCATTGACGGTATCCCGGTAGACAATTCTCAGAACTACTCAGGCGATCCTTCAGATGCTACCAACAACCTGTTACAAGGAGCAACTAACACTAACCGCGGCGCAGACATCAACCCTGAGGATATTGAAAGTATTTCTATCCTGAAAGGCCCTGCCGCAGCCGCACTGTATGGTATTGACGCTGCGAACGGTGCGGTGATCATTACCACTAAAAAAGGAAAGGCGGGCAGAATGCAGGTAGATTTCAGCACCGGCGTTTCTTTCGATGCGGTGAACCGCCTGCCTAAACTGCAGGACGAATATGTAAAGGGAAGCGGCGGCCAGATCGCTCCGTTCAGTTCTACTAACCGTTACTCATGGGGCGCCAAAGCTGATACGCTTTTCTGGACAGGCATTCCCAATGCTTACGATGTACACGGCGATATTGTAGGCAAGTCGGATCCCAGGGCTAAAATTCCCTTCAAACCCTACGACAACATGAAGAACTTCTTCCGTACCGGCTCCACCTTTAATAATTCAGTTTCTTTTATGGGAGGTAATGATGCAGCTACTTACAGGATGTCTGTATCGCATCTGTACCAGAACTCCATTGTGCCGCTGCAAAGCTATCAGCGTACCACTGTTGCTTTCTCCGGCCAGCTGAAAGTATCTGAGCATGTAAAAGTATCCAGCAGTGTTAATTATACCACAGACGGAGGCGATATGCCACAGAACGGCAGTAACCTTTCCGGCATCATGCTCGGGCTAACCAGAACGCCTATTTCTTTTGACAACTCAAACGGGGCTGCAAAAGCCGACGATCCAAAGGCATACTTAATGCCTGACGGCCTGCAGAGGTCATACCGCACCACAGCATACGACAATCCCTATTGGACCATCAACAAGAATCCCTATACAACGAATGTGAACCGTTTGATCGGGAATGTACAGCTGGACTACAACTTCCTGAAAGACTTCACATTCACCTATCGCATAGGAACGGATGTTTATAGTGATAACCGCCATCAATATTACGAGATCCAGTCCGGTGCATATCCGGGTGGCCGTGTATTCGATGACCGTTATACCTATAAAAGCGTGAACTCAGACGCTATCCTTACTTATGCAAAGCAGTTGTCAAAAGATTTCAGGCTGGATGTAAAAGTGGGTAACAACTATTACTCTCGTAAGCTGGATGAATTGTATACACAGGGCGACGGCTTAACATCGCCGGGTTTCAATAATATCTACAATGCTACTGCTATTAAGTCGGCCAACTTTGTAACACCTTACCGCAGGGCATCCGGCTATTTTGATGTTAACCTGGATTATATGTCCATGTTGTTCCTGGAAGTGACAGGCCGTAATGACTGGTCTTCTACCCTGCCCAGGGATCACAACTCCTTCTTTTATCCCTCCGCCAGCCTGGGCTTTGTGTTCACAGAGCTGCAGGGATTGAAGAACGATGTGCTGACCTTCGGCAAGCTCAGGCTTTCTGCAGCGCAGGTAGGTAAAGATCCTGGTCCCTTTAATATCAGGTCATACTACACGGCTACTACCTACAGCGGCGACGGGTTTACCTCGGGTATTTCCTTCCCCTATAATGGTACTGGAGGTTTCAGCCTGAACAATGTATTGGGTAATCCCAACCTGAAACCTGAAAAAACCAATTCTTATGAAGTGGGCGCACAGCTGCAGTTCTTTAAGAACAGGATCGGGTTGGACGCAACTTACTATTACTCCAAGGGAACCAATCTGCTGGTGCAATCTCCCATTGCAGGTTCTACCGGTTATCAGTATGTAACGCTGAACGCTGGTTCTATCAGGAATCAGGGCGTGGAACTAACGTTAACGGGCAAGCCAATAGACACTAAGAATTTTACCTGGGATGTGACTGTGAACTATAGTATGAACCGCAGTAAGGTATTGTCGCTGGCGCCCGGTATCAATCAGATAACCGTGAACGGTTTTACAGGATCAGTGATCGCGCATTTGCCAGGTCAGCCTGCCGGTATCATTTACGGTTATCCATTCCTGAGGGATAGCCAGGGCAGAATGGTGATCAGTGATGATCCCAACAGTAACTACGGCTACCCGATCGTATCGCCTGATCAAACCCGCATCGGTAATCCTAATCCGAAGTTCCTGCTGGGAGTAGGCAATACCTTTACCTATAAGGGCTTTTCATTGTACGCGCTGGTTGACTGGAAACACGGCGGAGATATGTGGAACGGCACCCGTGGTTCGCTCATGGCAATAGGCACTTCTGCTGTTACGCTGAACAGGGGCCAGCAAACGGTTTTTCCTGGCGTGCTGGGGCATTTAGACCCGCAGGGTAATATCGTACATTTTGAAGGCGGTGCTGAAAAAGCAGGCGCAGGTAGTACCAATGATGTGAAAGCTGCACTGGATGAAGCCTGGTACCTGGGCAACGGTGGCGGCTTTGGCGGGCAGTCAGAAACGTTCATAGATGACGCCTCTTTTGTGAAGCTGCGGGAGATCAGTCTTTCATACGATCTCAGCTCTTCTATTTTTGCCGGTTCTCATTTTATCAAAGGCATCACCGTCGCAGCATTTGCACGTAACATCATCCTGTGGACGCCTTATAATGGCATAGACCCGGAAACCAGTCTTACGGGCGCTACCAATGCACAGGGTATTGATTATTTCAACATGCCCGGCACCGCCAGTTATGGACTGAATGTAAAAGCCAGGTTTTAATCTTAAAAATCATGACCATGATACGGTATTCCAGATATATACTACCCGCGCTGCTAATGCTGCTCTGTTTCAGCGCGTGTAAGAAATCATATTTCTACACGGGGATCAACGATGATCCCTCACAGCTGAAGAATCCCGCACCTTCTGCTATATTGCCCGGCGCTATTTTAAAGAGCGCTTATATATGGGGAGGGGACGCATCGCGCTTTGCTTCGCTGTTCATGCAGCAAAGTACAGGTATTGCCAACCAGGCCTATAATCATTCCCTGTACACCGTAACACCGGATGATGTAGACAACATGTGGTACGCGGGTTTTTACGGCGCTATAATGAATGATATAAAAGCTATGATAGATACGGCTACGGATCAGCAGCAACTGCATTATGCAGCAGTGGGAAAGATCCTGATGGCCAGTAACCTGGGAGAAGTAACAGATCTTTGGGGAGATGTGCCTTATACCCAGGCCTTCCAGGGGCTGGCAAACACGCAACCCAAATATGATCCGCAGCAACAGGTATATGATACCTTGCAGAAACTGCTGGATGAGGCGATCGCATCGCTGACAGTTGATGACGGCAGCCCCTTTCAGCCCGGTACACAGGATGACCTGATGTTTGGTGGTAACCTTGATCTGTGGGTACGCTTTGCACATGCTTTAAAAGCAAAGTACTATCTGCACCTGGTGAAAGTGAATACCGGTACTGTACAACCTGCGCTAAATGAGATACCGCAAGGGTTCAAAGATGGGCAGGGCGCATTTGTAAAATTCGTAGGCACCAGCGCTACTACTACACAGGCGCCCTGGTACCAGTTCAACACCCAACGTGGGGATATTGCGTTTAACAGCTATCTCAACGATCTGTTGTATAAAGCGAAAGACCCGCGCTACGCTGTATATTACGATCCTTCTGACAGTACATTGCTGGGTGACCTGTATGGCGCGTCAAATGCGTCTGTCTACTTCATGTCGTATGACGAATTGAAGTTCATAGAAGCAGAGCTGCAGTTCAGGAATAATAACAAGACAGCGGCGGCCGCAGCTTATAATGAAGCGGTAAGGGCCAACCTGTCAAGAACAGTTGGTACGGATGCTTATTTGCAGGAGGTATCCAGAACTGCCGCCAACATTACTTTAAACGACATCATGACGCAGAAGTATATAGCGCTTTTCTTAAGTCCTGAAGTGTGGACAGATTGGAGGAGGACAGGTATTCCGGTATTAAAGGCGCCTCAGGGAAATACCTTAGGGGGCCAGTTGCCGCGTTCATTGTTATATCCCAGCAGCGAGCAACGATATAATGCCAATGCCCCTAAAAATACCACTATGCTCAGGCGGGTATGGTGGGATGTACAGTAAGATAAGTTATTGAAATAGACCTACATGATAAGAATAAGACTGTCTGCCACACGGCAGGCGGTCTTTTTTTATGCTATTGCAAAATAACCTACGAAAAAAATATTATTCTCTAAAAGTTAATGTTATGTTAATGATTTACACCCGCATCAGTATTGCATTTTACTTCTATAATACATAATCTTTATCTGTTATATTATGACTTACTTGAACTTATATGATACTATTTTCTCTTTTTATAATGCCCATCTGCTTTTTTTTACGTAAATTATTATTGTTAACAATTTTCATCAACCAAAATCTTCTTCTCGCTTATGAAACAAGCGCTACTCGTTTTTACCATGCTTATGGTAATGTTTAGCCTGGCGTACGCTCAAGAACGTCAGGTTTCGGGGAGGATAACAGGACGTGACGGAGTCCCCATACCGTTTGCTACAGTCCAGGTAAAAGGCACTACAACAGGTACCACCACTGATCAGAGTGGAAATTTCAAATTACACGTTTCAGGAACTAACCCCGTATTGATTGTCAGGAACATCGGTTTTGCATCAAGAGAAGTTCCGGTGGGCCAGGAAAGCACACTGGATATCACTTTGGACCAGGACACCAAGAACCTCAGCGAGGTGGTGATCACAGGCGCCTTAGGTATCGCACGTCAAAAGCGCTCTGTAGGTTACGCAGCCACTGCGCTTAAGAATGACGAGATCACCCGGGTATCTCCCACCGGCCCGCTGGACGGCCTGAAAGGCCGTGTAGCAGGTGCGGATATTTCCACGTTGAACTCACAGCCCGGTGCTTCTTCTAAAATTGTACTGCGCGGTTATACTTCACTGAGCGGTAACGTACAGCCTTTATTTGTGGTAGATGGTGCACCTGTTACCAACCAGCAGCTGGCCAACAGAAATCCGGATGCTACCAGTAACGGTCTTGACTTTGGTAACGGTATCAGCGACCTGAATCCCAATGATATAGAAAGTGTGACGGTACTGAAAGGGGCTGGCGCTACATCTTTGTATGGTTCCCGTGCAGCCAATGGGGTTGTAATGATCACTACAAAAAAAGGGAAGTCCGGCAAGATTAAGGTAGAAGTGAACAGTGCTGCTACCTTCTCTAAAGTAGGCATATTACCCGAGTTCCAGAATACGTTTGGTCAGGGGTGGAGTGGTCATTTCGCTTACGAAGAAAATGGCAGCTGGGGCCCCCGCATGGATGGCAAACAACGTTTATGGGGCGCCGTGGTAGATAACTCCCAGCTCCTGAAACCATTCTCTACGGTGAAGGATAACATGAGGGATTTTTATGACGTTGGTACAGAATTCAATAATACTGTAGCTATCAGCGGCGGCAATGAAACCAGTACTTTCCTGCTTTCACTGGGTAATGTTACCAGCGATGGTGTAATACCCACAACTGCTGATTATCTGACCCGTAATAATATCGGTCTGAGAGCTTCTACCAAGTTTGGTAGTTTCTCTCTTTCTGCTTCACTGAACTATATTAAGAGAACATCCCGTTATGTAACAGACCTTGGTGATGAACGCGGCGCTACTCCCTTCCAGGAGATCATGCAGATACCGCGCGACCATGTGATCACCGACGGCCGTGATTACCATAATAAGTTCTATGATGTAGATAGCTACTTTACACCTTACGCCGAAAATCCTTATTTCCCCATCTATGAGAATGGGAACAGGTATTACAGCGACCGCGTTTTCGGTTACTTTGAAATGAGCTATAAGTTTACTCCATGGGTAAACCTGTTATGGCGTGTAGGCGGTGATATTACAAATGCCCGCCTGAAAGACTGGAAAGCCATTAATGCTCCGAAAGTGGGCAGCTGGAACGCCGGTGCTAATCCTGCAGGTTCCATCCGCCAGGCGGATATTGGTTATGTAGGAGAAATCAGCCCTAACGCGCGGGAGTATAACACAGATCTTATGTTATTGCTGTCTCCCAAGATCAATAATGATTTTTCTATTGATGGTACCATCGGTTTCAACTTCAATGAGAGAGGTACACGTACGCATTTCTCCAGTATCGAAGGGCTCACAATTCCCGGTTACTATAATGTGAGCAACTCCTCAAATCCGCCAAAGACCAGCACAGATGAAACCTTGCGCAGGTTATTCGGCTTATACGGCCAGGCAACGCTTAATTTCAGGAATTATTTATTCCTGACCCTCAATGCGAGGAATGACTGGTCTTCTACATTGCCCATTAATGCAAATAACTTCTTCTACCCTGGTGTAAACGCATCCTTTGTATTAACCGATCTCCTGAAAACAGATCCCAAAGGGCTTTCTTTTGCGAAGATCAGGGCAGGTTATGGTAAAACAGGTAACGACGCTGCGGTATATCTGCTAAACAGCGTATTAGTGCCTGCTGATATCATTACCGGATTCGGCAACCTGATCTTCCCTGTAGGCGGGGTAAGCGCATTCTCTGTAGGCAACCGTATCGGTAACAATAACCTGAAACCTGAGTTTACTACCGAACTTGAACTGGGTACAGAATTGCGGTTCTGGGACAACCGGATCGGTCTTGATGTTGCCTGGTACGACAGAAAATCTGACAATCAGATCCTCGCAATTGATATAGCGCCGTCCTCCGGTTATAAAACACGTACCATCAACTTCGGTAAGATCCAGAATAAAGGGATAGAGCTTTCCCTGAACGTCGCACCATTCCGTGGAGATGGCTTTAACTGGGATTTTACCTACACGTTTGCCCGCAACAGGAACGAAGTGCTCGAGCTGCCGGAAGGGGTGGAAAGGTATCAGCTGACCTTCTTCCGTGATATGAAGTTTGTGGCCATCAAAGGCCAGCCGCTCGGTGTAATAGAAGGTATCGGACCGAAGCTAAGCCCGGACGGCCGACCCATTATTAACGCCACCAACGGTTTGTATGTAGATTCCGATAGTGATGTAAGATATGGCAATACCCAGCGCGATTTTGTTATGGGCCTGGTAAATACATTCAGCTATAAAGGCGTGTCCCTTGGGTTTAACCTGGATTACCGCAAAGGCGGTGTTATGTATTCCAATACCTCAGAGCTGACAAACTTTGTGGGAAATGCATGGCGTACTACCTATAACGACCGCCGCCCCTTTATTGTGCCTAATTCAGTGAACGAAATAGTGGACGGTTCAGGAAAGACCAGTTATGTAGAGAATACTACACCGATCGACTACGCTAACTATAACGCATATTGGTATATCTCTTCCAATAAGGCTTATGCCTACGGCCAGAACATTATCAAAAGAGATTTCTTAAAGCTGCGTGAGGTGACCCTCAGCTATGCCCTGCCTTCCAAGTACGCACGTGCGATACGGGCAGATCAGGCGCAGATCACCTTCTTTGGCAGGAATCTCTGGATATGGACGCCGGATGACAACCTCTTTATAGATCCCGAGATCGCTAACAGGGGTAATGCATTAACATCCGACTGGCTGGAACTGGGCGCAGCGCCTGGTATAAGAAGTTTGGGCGTTGCATTAAAACTGACTTTTTAAACTTTAAAAGTTAAGAGCATTATGAAGAAGCTGATTATATATACCATGTTGTTATCGGCCGCAATGATGGCCGGTAGCTGCAAAAAGGAACTGGACATCAATACAGATCCCAATAATCCCCCGCTTTCGACTGCTCAACCTAACCTGCTGTTTCCCTCAGCGGTAGGTTATACAGCAGGCCGCATTGGGGGCGAGCTGGCTATCGTAGGCGGTATATGGTCCCAGCTGTGGACACAAAGCGTCGCCTCCAACCAGTACAAAAATATAGATGCCTACCAGGTTACACGTGCAGATTTTAATGGCAGCTGGAACGAATTGTTTTCCGGGGCGCTGACAGATTATGCATTGTTGATCAAGATCGCTAAGGAAAGAGAAGACTGGAATTTTTTGCTGATGGGTACCGTAATGAGGGCATACACTTACTCAGTGCTGGTAGACCTCTACGACCAGGTGCCTTTCTCAGAAGCATCACAGGGTGAAGCGAACCTTACGCCTAAGTTTGACGCGGGCGATGTCATCTATTCTGCCCTGCTGGCAGAGATAGATGATGCGCTCTCCAAAGATTTTACGGCAAGGACCAATACGCTGCCCGGTACAAGTGATGTGGTATTTCCTGTGGGGAAAGATGAACCATTCCTCCTGGATAAATGGGTCGCTTTTGCCAATACCCTGAAGCTGAAAATGTATCTGCGCATGATCAATGCTAAATCGAGCGATGCTGCCGCCGGTGTCAGAAAACTGTACACAGAAGGTGCAACCTTTCTCGAAGAAGATGCTGCACTGGCCTTTTATATAGACCAGCCGGATAAAAGCAATCCTTTGTATGAGGAGAATTTCCGCCGGCTGAACACCACCACTAACATACGGTTGAGCATGACGTTCTATAGCTGGCTGGCAACACATAACGACCCGCGTGTGAACGAGTACTTTACCGTTGGACCAGGCGGACCGCTTGCCATTAACCAGGGAGACTTTAATAACCCCGCCACCAATCCCTGGGGCAGCGCTTCCAATTTATTTATTGATCCCACCTCTCCCGTGCATTTCATTTCAAAGGCTGAATCCTACTTCCTGCAGGCAGAAGCTGTGGAAAGGTACTTCAATGGCACCGGACCCAATGGAACTACCGGTAAGCAATTATATGATGCCGGTGTTACCGCCGCTTTTGCACAAGTAGGACTTACGCCGGGCGCCTTGCTGACAGGCGATTATGCTTATCCCGCCACTGGTACACTGCAACAAAAGCTGGAGGCGATCATTGTACAGAAATGGGCATCTCTTTCAAATTCCCATTCACTGGAGGCCTTCTTTGAAAAGAACCGTACCGGCTTCCCCAGGACCAGTGCCGTATATAGTAACTCTACAGACGGTAAGACCTGGGCAGACAATTATACGCCGGGATATTGGGTTTATCCAAAGAACGCAGTTACCAACGGTCAGTTCATCAAACGCCTGGTATTTCCTGATAGCGAAATACGTGCGAATCCTAATGTACCGGCAGCGGTTCCTCCTACAACCCCTGTTTGGTGGGCCATTAAATAACTTAAAACAGTATGATCATGAAACTATCTATCATAAAATTCTGTTGCAGCTTCCTGGTTATATTGTTGCTGGGGGGATGTAAGAAAGACCCCGATGTCACCATCACAGATACCCAGATAGGCGAATCAAAGATCACCTTCTTCGTAGATCTTGCGCTCAACGGAAACGAATATATGGGCATTGTAAAAGGCCAGGCCTTTACTGATCCCGGCGCAAAGGCTACAGAGAATGGCCAGCCGGTAGAAGTTAAAGTGAGCGGTTCCGTGAATACAAATGTTTCCGGGGTTTATAAGCTCACCTATACAGCCGTTAACAAAGACGGATTCGCCAAGAGCGTAAACCGTTATGTGGGCGTATTGCCGGAAGCGCCAGATCCTGCTGTAGACCTTTCAGGCACTTACACATCCAGCACCTCACCGCAGGCTACTATCACGAAAATATCTAACGGTCTCTTTTACACTTCCAATTGCTGGGGAGGCGGTAGCGTGGTAGTGATCGGCGCCTTGTTCTTCTGCACGGATGGAACCACCTTGCACCTGCCCTTGCAGGATCTTGGCGGACAGCGCGTGGTAGCCACAGATCCGGGCGTGTATGCAGGTGGTAAGATCACCTGGACCATTACACGTCTGGATTATCCCGGTACGCTTACACTGGAAAAAGTATGGACCAAAGTGCCATAATAATCATCAGGGTTTTACTAAAAACATTAAAACATGAAAAGAGTAACTATATATCTTCTGCTATTACTTGGATGGATCGGCATCTTCAGCTCCTGCTCCAAAGACCTGCCAGATCCTGGTGGTACTGGCGCTGAAAAGCTGTCTGGCGAGTGGTTTGTAAAAGTAGCTTACGATGGCGGTACCACAGACTACATTAAGATAATGACCTACAATACTGCCGCTAATGGCGACAGTCTCTGGGTAGATGACCTTGAAAATTTCTGGCAGTTCAAGGTTAAGGCAAAGTTTGATGGAGGAGGCCTTAGCTTTGCAACTACCAATGCACAGAACGGTTATTATGATTCCAAGGTAACGATCAGCAACGGTAAGGTGATACAGAATGCATCCACTACCGAGTCTGGCGCCGTGGTAGACAGCATCTACTTTGAAGCAAAGTTTGATGATGATCCGGATAATCTGACTTACACATTCTCCGGACATATGAGATCTGGTTTCCTGGAAGATGAACATTGAGTAACCGGAACCGTTATAAATTAAAAAAGGAAGCAGGGAAACTCTCTGCTTCCTTTTTTAATAATGTCATATAATTGCAGCGCTACATATAATAGAATTGATAATCAATGATAAATAAAATAACCCTGTCGTATCAACGCAGCACTTATAACATTTTAATTGTACGTGATGTTTTCCTGCTAATTTTATATATTGCATCTGCTATTGGGTAAAAATGACGAGAGTAAAGCCAAAATCTAATCTATTTTGTGCCAAAATCTAAACCGAAAAAAACGTTCAATCCAGAATCTAAACATTAAATACTAACATTAAAGACATGCATACACTTTGATGTACTGATAGCGGTTTCGTTATCCTGTTATCCATTACTATTAGCTGCCCAATCTTAAAGTAATCAAGCGATTATTTTACGCGTAATTATGTTATTAACCAAAATCAAACTATCAACATTCATTTGCTTATGAAAACAAGTTTAATGCTATGTTTATTCATGGCTATGGGGCTGGTTCATGCATTTGCCCAAAACCGGACGATTACCGGTAAGGTTACAGATGCAAAGGACGGATCGCCGCTTCCGGGTGTCACCGTGAGGATCGCTAAAACCTCTTTGGGAACCTTAACAAATGCCAAAGGAGAATATACATTGACCGCCCCGGATAATGCTCCTGCACTGGAGTTTTCCTTTATTGGCTTTGATACGCGCCAGGTAGCTATCGAAGGAAGGACCACAATTAGCATACAGCTGAACGCCAACGAGAAATCACTGAATGAGGTAGTGGTAGTAGGTTATGGTACAGTAGAACGCCGTGACCTTACCGGCTCCGTTTCCAGTGTAAAAGGAAGCGTGCTGAAAGACCTGGCTACTTCCAGTGTGGACCGCCAGCTGGCCGGCCAGGTAACCGGTGTGCAGGTGAACGTTTCCAGCGGTATCCTGGGCCAACCCGCCCGTATACGCATTCGCGGTACTAACTCCATCAGTAGTGGCTCTGACCCCCTATATGTAGTGGACGGTGTGCCCTACATTACCGGTAGTCAGAGTAGTGTAACTGCCAACAACCCCCTCGGCGATATCAACCCTAATGATATAGAAAGCATGGAAGTGCTGAAAGATGGTTCTGCCACTGCTATTTATGGTTCAAGGGCAGCCAATGGTGTGATCCTGATCACTACCAAAAAAGGGAAATTAGGTAAGCCGAAAGTTACTTACGATGCATGGTTCGCTTCAGCTGCCGCTTCAAAGCGTTTTGACCTGTTGAACGCAAATGAGTTTGTTAGTGTTGTTAATGAAAAATATACCAATGCAGGCAGAACTCCGCTGGCAGCGCCTACATTGGACCCTTCCGGTAAGCCATATGATACCGATTGGCAGGATATAGTGCTGAGAAGGGCTTTCCAGCACAATCACTCATTGTCATTCAGCGGCGCCACGGAGCAGACCAACTATTATTTTTCAGTAGGCTATGCTAACCTGGAGGGCACCACTGTTGGTAATGATCAGACCAAATACCAGTTTCGCGCAAAGCTGGAACAAAAGGCCCTGGACGTACTCACTTTCGGGTTTAACAGCGGTATCTCCTACGTAACAAACAATGGTCTGAACACCGGAACCAACGCGCTGTCCGGTAACCTGACCAATGGTATCCGTGCATTGCCTAACGTTCCCGCCCAGTTTGCAGATGGCAGCTATAACATCAACCTCAATGGTAATACATTAGGCCAGGGTGGTAACGGCAAAGTGATTGACGATAACTACACCAACATCAAGTACGTAGTAGATAAAAATGTTTACCGTAACAGGAACCTGAATATCGTTGGCGACGCTTTTGTGGATGCCCAGATATTAAAAGGTTTGAATTTCCGCTCGCAGGTTGGTATCAACCTTTTGAATGGTGAAGATTATCAATACTGGAACCCCGTACATGGTGACGGCAGAAGCAGTAACGGTTATATCTATCAGCAATCATTGCCGCTTTTCCGCTATAACTGGTTCAATACCCTTAGTTATAATAAAACTATAGGAAGCAGCAAATTAAACGTTGTGGCGGGTATTGAATACCAGAAAACACAAAACAGATCCTTTAACTCGCAGGGTACCAACCTCTCTGGTACTTACTTTTCCGGCGATAATATTATCAGCAGTACGCTGGCAAGTGACCAGATTGGCGGCGGCTTTACAGAGCAAGCCTTCCGTTCCTATTTCGGAAGAGCGAATTACTCTTATAAAGATCGTTACCTCCTGGCCGGTACTTTCCGCCGCGATGCTATTTCTTCTCTCCCTCCGGGCAAGCAGCATGCTAATCTGCCGGGTGTCTCTGTTGGCTGGCGTATATCAGAAGAGCCTTTCTTCAAAAATGCTGACGCCCTGCATTTTGTCAGCAACCTGAAACTACGCGGAGGCTGGGCTAAGGTAGGTAACGTGGAGATCGGGTCTTATCCGTATGCAGGTACTTTTAAACCTGTTCCCTATGGATCTAACAATGGTTTAGCTTTCGGACAGGTAGCCAACCATGATCTTACCTTCGAGACCAGTAAGAAATACAATGTTGGTATTGACCTTGGTTTCCTGGATAACAGGATCTCTTTTACAGCGGACTACTTCCGGAATGATGTAGATAACCTGATCCTGGCAGCGCCTGTGCCGCCTTCACTGGGTGTGCCTTCTACCGATCTGCCTAACATCATCTTTATGAACGCAGGTAAAATGAATAACAAGGGTTTTGAATTTGCTATTACCAGCGTAAATATCAGCACTGCAGACCTTACCTGGACCAGCAGCCTGAACCTGACCTTTGTAAAGAACAATGTAACCCAGCTGTATAATAACGCTGATCTTATTGATGCCTACAATATTACCAAAGTAGGGTATTCAATCGGCTCCTTCTTTGGCTACGAATCAGCCGGAGTAAACTCCGCCAATGGTAATCCATTATGGGTAAAAGGTGATGGCAGCATTGTTCAGGGAGATATCAAATCAGGTAAATATTATACCTACGATCCTTCCAAACCCGGCGATATCACTACCGCTGCCGCTGCATTAACGCTGAGCGATAAAAAGATCCTGGGCCAGTCCAACCCAACTTACTATGGTGGCCTGAACAACACGGTTACTTATAAAGGTTTTGATCTGAATGTTTTCCTCTCTTTTGCCGGAGGTAATAAAGTATACAATGTAACCCGCCAGGAAAGCCTGAATAACCAGAAATTCCAGAACAGCGGCAAAGAGCTGTTGAACAGCTGGAAAACTCCCGGTCAGGTTACAGATGTACCGATGTTATATTATGGCAGCGACAACTTTGTACTGCAGAACGGTAACCTCAACAGCCGTTTCCTGGAAGATGGCAAATTTATCCGCGCGCAGAATATCGGCCTTGGTTATACAGTACCAGACGGTCTTGTACAGCGTATGCACTTATCCCGTCTGAGGGTATATGCACAGGTGCAGAATGCATTTGTGATCACTGGTTATTCCGGTCTTGATCCTGAGCTGAACAACATGACCCTTAACGCAACCAATGCGGTGGTTAACCGTCAGGTGGGCATTGATTACAATACCAACCCGGTTCCCCGTACCATTACTTTTGGCATTAACGTAGGTTTCTAAATAAATCAAGCAAAGTATATGAGAAAGTTATTGCAACATAAATATAATGCGGGCAAGGCGGTAT
>Ga0102592_1001382_pt1 | contig 27902 bp, 24 predicted proteins | sample AraplaCol_mMF_r2_FD_76861 | JGI IMG/M metagenome (GOLD analysis project Ga0102592, IMG submission 76861) | Arabidopsis root microbial communities from North Carolina, USA - plate scrape MF_Col_mMF_r2 (SPADES assembly) (version 2) | ecosystem: Host-associated > Plants > Roots > Endosphere...
CCAGCGCGCGCGGTGTGAACAAGTCTTCACAACCACCTTGCAGGACCTGGTAGCCGGCGCCCAGGCCGGCGGCAAACTCCTTTAGCAAGGAGGACTTGCCGATCCCGGCTTCGCCAAGCACCAGCGCGGTCGAGCCCTGCCCCGCCGCAGCCTGCTTGGCCATTTCCCGCAAACGTTGCAATGGAACTTCACGCTCGATCAACATGGTCGACTTTCGGTCACACCTAAACATTTAAGCAAAGGCAGGCGTGATTACAAGGCCGGAATTTCAGGTGAACAGCAGCAGCTTGCGCGCGCCAAAGTTGAACAGGACGATCATGGACCCGGCTATCAATTTGGCAATCAGGTAGCCCAGGCCGGCCTGCTCGACCAGCACGCCGATCACCAACGCATTCAGGCCCAGCCCGGCCACACCGACCAGCGCAAAAATCGCAAACTCGCGGCGCCGGTCCGGCACGCGGCGGAACGCGAAGACCCATCGGATCGACACCAGGTAATGGCAGAGGATACCCAGCAGGTAGGCCAGCCCCGCGGCCGGCAAGTAGTGCAAGCCTGCGATTTCGACCAGCAAGTAGAGCGCCAGGGTATCGATACTGAAGGCGAACGCGCCCACTGCGGCGTAGCGCATAAACTGGGCCGCGACGGCGGCTGGCGGCCGCCTTTCCATCATGCGCCGTCGACAGCAACCCGGTTTGTCCCGGCTGCGCCGGCGGGCGCCGGGGCGCGCAACCATCCCTGCATTTTCCGCATCAGCGGACGCTCAAACATCACATAGGCAAGGCAACCGGCTGCCGTGGCGACGAGCGTCACCCCGATAATGGTCAAATCCGGCCAGGCGGCGCCGAATGCCGGCCAGTGCAGGTCGAACAGCACCAGAACGATATAGCTAAACAGGTAAATCGAGTAGGAGGCGTCGCCAAGAAACACCGTCCAGGCGGCCTGGCGCCGGGTGCCGGGCGCGTACACGGCCGCAGCAACCAGCAGCGCCGCCGGGATCCCCCAAGTCAGGACACGCTGCCAGCTGTTCGACACGTCGAGCGTGCTGCGCGCATTGGCGATGTCCCCATAGCCCAGCATGGCGGACAACAGCAGGGATGCGGCGGCAGCGACAAACATCAGCCTGGACGCCCACGGCGGCAGGCTGGGCCGCTTGTGCCACTGCCGGCCAATCAGCACGCCCAGGCCGAACTCCAGGATCACCGGGTTGCCGATCACGTTCAAGGGCTGCACATAATGTCCCCATGCCCCCGCGCACAAGCACGCTGCCAGGATCAGGTACAGGCGCCAATCAAGGCGGGCCGGCCGGCGCCAGCACAAGGCCAACGCCAGCATGGCATAGAAGCACACTTCGAACATCAAGCTCCAGCCCAAGGGATGCACCGGCAGCGAACGGTAGGCGGCGGGGTCCTGGATCAGCAACAGCCCGCGCACCAGGCGCCCCGAGCCAAGCGCTTCAAACGGCAGGATCAGGAAGATCAACAGGGTCGCATATGCATACAGCGGCCAGACCCGCACGAAGCGGCGCGCCAGAAATGCCAGCGGCGAAGCATTGCGGCTGGCAGTGAGCGAGACGATAAAGCCGCTGATGACGAAGAAAATGTCGACGCCCACGGCACCGATATCTTCGAAATAGGCAAAGTCGGTCTGCCATGAAGGCAAGTTCCGATTACCAATCAGGTCGATGGCGTGTACCCACACCACCAGGATGGCAGCCAGGGCGCGCAGCGCCTGCAGTTGTTGGATTTTCTTCATTGCTCTTTTTGCTTGGCCTGCGGCGGCGCAGCACGCAGCAGTGCACAATCGTACAAATACCAGGAACGGTGGTTTTCCCGGTCATCAATCCGGGCGATGCCGCCGCCCCCCAGGCGCCAGGTCAGCACCACAAAGTCCAGCAGCGGGTCGCTGCACACATAAGCCAGGCCGTCCAGGCTGGGCGGCGGCAATGCCGCCATGCGCAGCTTGGCAGTCAGCTCGTCATGCTCGCGGATGGAATCCTGCACGCCCAGCCGCTGCAAGCGCCCCAGCCGACGCGCCCCTTCCAGCGCGGTGCCGCGGTTGAAGGCAGCACCTGCGAGCTGGACCGAAGAGACATAGCTCGAGCGCTGCAGCAGGAACCAGCTTGCGCGCACGTCGTTTTCCCAGTACACCACGGCCTTGACGGGAATGCGCGGCAGGAAGACAGCCTGCACCTCACGCTGCGCTGCCGCCGACAGCGGATAAGCATAGTCGGCCGGTTCGATGCGCCAGGCAGCGGCACCGAACAGACTGGCCAACGCGACCAGGCAGGCCAGCAGGTAGCGGCCAAGGTGCCGCGTCGCCGTCCAGCGCCAGAGCAGCAGCAACAACGCTGCGCCCGCCAGCGCCAGCACGCCGCTGCGCAGCAAGGTCCAGCCCCAGATCCTTGCCGCCGTATCGTCAATCAGTTGCGGCGCCAGCGCCCCCGATTGGGTGGCGAGCTTCACGATTTCAGCCAGCCATACGCTGGCAATGGCCAGCACCAGTGCCGTCAGCACGCGGCAGGTGGAGGCCGGCAAGGCCAGCGGCGCAGCACTGCGCAACTGCCAGCACAGTACGGGCGCCGCCAGCACGGCCAGCGCGCCGCCGATACTGTTGCGCGCCAGGGTGGCGACAATAAGCGCAAGCAACAGGACACGGACCACCCCGCCTCGTTGCCAGTAACTGGCCAGCAGCCAGGCCAAGGCCATTGCTGCCGCCACCTGCAGCAACCACAGCGCCCTCCACGGCTGGGCCTGGATCAACAACAGATTATGGCACCATCCAGTCCCCAGCCAGCTCGCCAACAGCCCGATGCCACCCGCTCCGGCCAGGCAGGCAAGGAAACGCGCCTGCCGCCCGCCGGACAAGCGGGCCGCCGCCAGCACCAGGCTGAATGCGACTACCGTGCGGCTCAGCCAGTGCTCGGCATGCCAGCCGTCCCAGGTCACCATCGGCACCTGCCTGGTCGCCAGGGCCAGCCATTCGCTGTCCATGCCCAGCATGAGGCGGTCAAACGGGCTGATGCCAGCGGCAATGCCAGCGGCCAGCATGGCTGCGCCGAGCAGCAGCAAGGCCACGACTACCGTCCGCTGGCGCCCGGCGGCAAGGTACAGGATGCCGGCCAGAGCGGCGCCGGCCGTCATCAGTGGATGCAGCAGGAATGCCAGGCAGAACGCCGGCAAGCTCCAGCGCCATTGCTCGCGCACCAGGCAGGCCAGCGCGGCCATGCTCAACGCTTCGGCATAAATGCGCGGCGTTGGAAACGGCTCGCCCAGCGTAAAGATTCCCACCAGGGGGCCATAATCGGACGGCAGCAGGACCAGGCACACCAGCCCCAGCCAGAACGGCAAGCCGCGCAGGAAAGCCGCGAGCAAGAAGCCGGCCGCCGCCAGCCAAAAAGCGCTGCCCACAATGTACAGCAGCAGCGCTGCGGCCGGCAGCCCCAGCGCAGCAATACCGGCCGCAAACAAGGGGCTGAAGACGGTGAAGGAATCCTGCGAGCCGTACAAGAAGTACAGGTCGTTCTGGAAATTCTCGGGCGACAGCCTGCGCATGGCTTGCACTGCATACAGCCGGCTATCGTGCCACAAGCCGGTCCACGGATGCGCCAGCTGCCACGAAGCCGCGAGCAGCAGCAGCAGCGGCAGCAGGCGCCAGGTACGCAGCAGCACGGCCATCAGGCCTGGGTCCTGGCTGCGGAGAACAACAGCAACTTGCGGGCGCCGAAGTTAAAGAACAAGATCACGACCGCAGCCGCCAGCTTGGCAGCCAGATAGGGCAGGCTAACAGCTTCCACCAGCAGGGAGATGGCGAAGCCGTTCAGGATCAGGCCAGCGATCCCGATCAGAAAGAAGATCACAAATTCACGCTCCCACTGCGCGATGCGGCGGAAGTCAAATACCCAGCGCACGGAAATCATGTAATTGACTACCATGCCCATCAGGTAAGACAGGCTGGCCGCCAGCAAGTAGTGTAGTCCGACAAAATGGGCGAGCAAGAACAGGGCAAGGTAATCGACACCAAATGCAGCGCCGCCAACAAAGAAATAGCGGATGAACTGAATCAAGGTGTTCGTGCTGCGCTCGCGGCCGAGTAATTTGCTCAACATAGCGGTTCCATATTCAATTTGATGCGGGCACACGCCTCAAGCGCGCGCAATCGTACAGGTAAAAGTCGCGCTTATACTCGGCGTCGTGCACGTGCGCCACCGGCGAAGTACCGAAGCGTTCGTACAACACCGCGAAATCGAGTTGCGGATCGGCGCATACATACTGCAGGCCCTCCAAGCTGGGCTGCTGGGGCAGCGCTGCGAAATAGCTCTTGTCCAGGTTGCGCAAGCTGTCGCCAACGCCGAGTCTTTGCAAGCGTTCCAGGCGCCGCATGCCTTCCATCGCGGTGCCGCGATTAAAGACCATCCCGTAGACTTGCTGAATCGAGGCATAGCTGGCGCGCTCGAGCAAGAACCAGCTCAAGCGCGCATCGTTCCTGAATTCAGGGTCCCTGTGCCAGTAGACCGTAGCCTGCTCCGGGATCAACGGGACAAACTGCTGCCTGATCGCCCGGCTCGCTGCCGCGGACACTTGCGGCGCATAGCCCATATAATCCGATGTCCACGCGACCGCCGCTGCCAGACAGCAGGCAGCCAGCGCGCCAGCGGTCAGCCGGCTCGCCAATTGAGGACGCCCGCCCCAACGCCAGCCCCACAAGATGACTGCACAGCCCAACAGCGCTGCACCGCCAAGCCGGGCAAAGGTCCAGCCCAGCCATCCGGCGTCCGAACCTTGCCAGCCATACCACCAGGTGATCGGGAAAAGATGGCGGTCCGACTGAAGCATGATTTCCAGCAGCCAAGTCAGGGCCAGCACGGCCACGCCGCCCAGCAACAGGCCATAGGTGCGTCCCGGCAGTTGCGCCAAGCCTGGCCGGCCATCAAGCCAGCACAGGACAGCGCCGGAACAGGCTGCGATCAGGGCGCCGTAGCCATCGCGCGCCAGGACGCCGCAGGTCAATGCCAGCAGCAGTATGCGGAACAGGCGGCCGCGCCGCCAGCAGGTGGCCCATAAGGCAAACAGCGCAATCACCGAGGCCACTTGAAGCAGCCACAGGACGCGCCAAGGCTGAACCTGGATTACCAGCAGGTTATGGAACAGACTGGTTCCCACCCAAGTGGCCAGCAAGCCAGCCGCACCGGTCAGCGCAATGCAATAATAAAAGCGCGCACGCCAGCCTCCGAACAACCAGGCGGCGGTCAGCACCAGGCTGGCAGCAACCACCGTGCGGCCAAGAATATTCATCTCCGCCTTCCAGCTGTCCCAAGCGACCATCGGCGACAACCGGGCCACATAGGAGTACCAGTGCGCGTCCATGGTCTGGAGCAGGCGGTCGAATGGCCCGATGGCCAGCGCTCCCAGGGCCAGGGCGCAGCCTGCGCCGACCAATAGGACAACGGCCAACAGCCTGCCCCTGCCCGCCGACAGGAACAACATGCAAAACAGGAGTGGGCCGACGGTCAGCAGCGGGTGCAGCAACAGCGACAGGATCAGCAACGGCAGGGCCCATCGCCATTTCCCGCGTACCACGCAAGCGATGGCCAGCATGCTCAGCGCTTCGGCAAAAAAGCGTGGCGTGAGGAATGGCTCTGCCAATCCGAGCGCCTTGATCGGATCGTAGTCGGTGGGCAGCAGCAGCAGGCAGGCGGCAGCCAACCAAAGCGGGGCGCCGCGCAGAAATGCTGATATCAGGTAGAGCGCAGCGCCTTGCCATAACAGGGCGCCGATGAGGTGCAAGATACGCGCGCCAGATTCCAGTCCGAATGCCTTGATGAAGGTAGCAAGCAGCGGGCTAAAAAGCGTGAACGAATCCTGCGAGCCAAACATGAAATACAAGTCGTTCTGGAACCGTGCCGGCTCAAGCCGCTGCAGGGCCTGCAGGGCGTACAACTGGCCGTCGTGCCAAAAGCCGCCCCATGGCCGTGCAAACACCCAGGTTGCCAATAGCAATACCAGCATGAGCGAATGACGGTATTCCCAGCGCTGCCCCAGCGACCGTGGCGCCGGCGCGCTGGGCAAGGGTAGCCCACCGCTTACGGCGGGCTCGTGTGATTGCGGTTGGCGCAACGGCTGGCTCATGCAGCCTTTTTCTCTTCGTGGTACTCGTCGTCGATATTGACGTCCCACAGCGCATCCTTGGATGCTGCGCCCGAAGCGATCGCCTCGGCCGCCAGCTTGGCGGTCAACATCGAGTGGTCCTGGTTGTTATAGCGGTGCATGCCGTTGCGGCCGACCAGGAACAGGTTGCTGATGGTGTCGGTATAGCGGCGCACCACGTCGAACTGGTCGTAGGAACCGAAGTACGCCGGGTAGGCCTTCGGTACGCGCACCACCGTGCCATCCAGCACGCTGGTGCCGGTCAGCATGCCGATCTTGGCCAGTTCGGCGGCGCCGAACTTGATCAGCTCCTGGTCGTTCATCTGCCACAGGTCGTCGTCTTCGTTGCAGAAGTATTCCAGGCCCATCCACATGGTGTCCTCATCCTTGACCAGGTGCGGACTCCAGTTGTTGAAGATCTGCAGGCGGCCGATGCGCACGTCCTTTTCCTGGATGTAGATCCAGTTGTCGGGCAGCGCCTCGCCATTGGTGGTCAGCACGTCCGACTTGCGCACCAGCAGGCCGACGGTCAGGAAGTCGCGGTACATCAGGCCGTCGGCCACCTTGCGCACTTCGGCCGGCACTTCGTTCATGCCCTTGATCAGCTCGCGCACCGGCATGGTCGACACTGCATGGCCGCACTCGATGCGGAAGGCCTGGCCGCTGGCGGTATCGGTGCCGGCAACGGCCACCACCTTGCCATCCCTGGTTTCCACGCCGCTCACCGCCTGGTTGTAGCGGATTTCACCGCCGCCTTCGGTGATCAGGCGCGCCACTTCCTGCCACATCTGGCCAGGGCCGAACTTCGGGTACAGGAATTGTTCGATCAGGCTGGTCTCGGTGCCCTTCTGCGACACCCCGCCCTTGCTCTTGAAGATCTGCTTGACCGCGTGCCACAGCGCCTTGCTGATGTTCAGGCCCTTGATGCGCTGCGCGCCCCAGTCGGCGCTGATCTGGTCGCACGGGATGCCCCACACCTTGTGGGTGTAATCCTTGAAGAAGGTTTCATACAACTCGCGGCCGAAGCGGTTGATCATGAAGTCTTCCAGGTTCTTTTCCGGCCGGCGCGGGAACAGCATGATCCAGCCGTAAGTCACCGCGACCTTGGTCAGGCGCCACAGGCCCAGCTTGCTGGCGGTGGCAGCGTTCATCTTGATCGGGTAGTCGAAGAAGCGGCGCAGGAAGAAAATGCGCGACAGGCGCGAACGCACCAGCATGCGGCGGTCGTCGTCGCTTTCCTGCGCGTTGCCGGCAACCTGCACCGAAGTCTTTTTGTTCTGGTAAGTCAGGTCGAGCGAGGCATTGGCCGCGGCGTCGATCGGCAGGATGTCCTGCCACCAGTTCATGACCCAGTCGGATTTGGAAAAGAAGCGGTGGCCGCCCAGGTCCATGCGGTTGCCGTTATGGCAGACGGTACGGGAAATCCCGCCGACTTCATTACTCGCTTCCAGCACAATCGGACGAATATTGGTGTTCCGGATTAACTCCAGGGCCGCAGTCAGGCCTGCGGGACCGGCGCCAATGATTACGGCGTTTTGCTGCCCCATGACAACTTTTCCTTCCAGAGGTTCAAATAATTAAAAACACTGCCCATAAAGAGGGCAGTGCATCAATGAATTTTACCGTGTGGAAATTACAAAAGCTATAACTGATGTAAGGAAACGTCGCGTGGAACCAGCAAAATGGCCAATTCAGGCGTAGCCGTAGCCGCGTGCCATCGCCGCGGCGGCAATTGGCAAAAATGCAAATATGTGAATTTCAGCCATCAATGTCTTCCGGATGGCGCGCACTTCCACCTCTTCCGGCGCCGACTGCGCCTTGCGCCAGCGCAGGAAAGCGCGGGTCGGCTTGATCGACAGCAGGCCAATCACGGCAAACAGCACCACCTTGGTCCAGAACACATGGTTATGCAGGTAAAAATCGGCGCCCTTGGCGCCGAAGAACACGCGCGCAAAGCCGATCGCCACCAGCGACAGCGACATGATGCCCAGCGCTATGTCGTACTTGGCCGCCAGCTGCACGGCCGGCGCCTGCATGCCGGGCCGCACCAGCACCAGCTGGGCGGTGATGGCCGCGGCAATGCCGAAAGCCAGCAGGTGATGCACGATCGCGAGCAGCAGGTCGACCATGGCCGCCCTCCCGCTTAAGCGCGTTCCGACACCGCGTCGACCACGCACAGCGCCGTCATGTTGACGATGCGGCGCACGGTGGCGGACGGAGTCAGGATGTGCACCGGCGCGGCGCAGCCGAGCAGGATCGGGCCGATCGCGATGCCGTTGCCGGCCGCGGTCTTGACCAGGTTGTAGGCGATGTTGGCGGCGTCGATGTTCGGCATCACCAGCAGGTTGGCGTCCTGCTTCAGGGTGGTGGTCGGCAGCAGCTTGTGGCGGAACTTGGTGTCGAGCGCGGTGTCGCCGTGCATCTCGCCATCCACTTCCAGTTCAGGCGCGCGCTGGCGCACCAGCTCCAGCGCGGCGCGCATCTTCTGCGCCGACTCGCTGTTGGACGATCCGAAGTTCGAGTGCGACAGCAGGGCCGCGCGCGGCACCAGGCCGAAGCGCTTCATCTCTTCGGCGGCCATGATGGTGATGGCGGCCAGTTCGTTGGCGTTCGGGTTCTCGTTGACGTGGGTGTCGACCATGCACAGCTGGCGCTCTGGCAGCACCAGGATGTTCATCGCCGCGTACACGCAGGCGCCCGGGCGCTTGCCCAGCACCTGGTCGATGTAGTGCAGGTGCAGCTGGGTGGTGCCGAAGGTGCCGCAGATCATGCCGTCGGCATCGCCCTTCTTGATCATCATGGCGCCGATCAGCGAGTGGCGGCGGCGCATCTCCAGCTTGGCGTATTCCTGCGTCACGCCCTTGCGCGCGGTCAGCTCGTAATAGGCTTGCCAGTATTCGCGGTAACGCTCGTCGAAGTCCGGGTTGATCACGTCGTAGTCGATGCCCTGCTTCAGGCGCAGGCCGAATTTCTGCACGCGCGCGTCCAGCACGGCCGGGCGGCCGACCAGGATCGGGCGCGCCAGTTTTTCATCGACCACCACCTGCACGGCGCGCAGGATGCGCTCTTCTTCGCCTTCGGCGTAGACGATGCGCTTCATTTCCGCCGGGGCCTTCTTGGCGACGGCGAACACCGGTTTCATGAAGGTGCCGGAACGGTAGACGAATTGCTGCAGGCTGTCGGCGTAGGCTTCCAGGTCCTTGATCGGGCGCGTGGCCACGCCGGAATCGGCCGCCGCCTTGGCCACGGCCGGCGCGATCTTGGTCAGCAGGCGCGGGTCGAACGGCATAGGGATCAGGTATTCCGGGCCGAAGGCCAGGTTGGCGATGCCATAGGTGGTGGCAACGATGTCCGACTGTTCGGCGTGCGCCAGGTCGGCAATCGCGTGCACCACGGCGATTTCCATTTCGCGGGTGATGGTGCTGGCGCCGCTGTCGAGCGCGCCGCGGAAGATGTACGGGAAGCACAGCACGTTGTTGACCTGGTTCGGGTAGTCCGAACGGCCGGTGCAGATGATGGCGTCGCCGCGCACCGCTTTCACGTCTTCCGGCAGGATTTCCGGATTCGGGTTGGCCAGCGCCAGGATCAGCGGGTTAGGCGCCATCTGCTTGACCATGTCCTGTTTCAGCACGCCGCCGGCCGACAGGCCGAGGAAGATGTCGGCGCCCTTGATGCAGTCGGCCAGGGTGCGGTGCGGGGTGTCGCGCGCGAAGCGCTCCTTGTCCGGGTCCATCAGTTCGGTGCGGCCCTGGTAGACCACGCCGGCCAGGTCGGTGACCAGGATGTTCTCGATCGGGAAGCCGAGGTCGACGATCAGGTCCAGGCAGGCCAGCGCAGCGGCGCCGGCGCCGGAGACCACCAGCTTGACTTCCTTGATGTCCTTGCCGATGTATTTCAGGCCGTTCAGGATGGCCGCGCCGACGATGATGGCGGTGCCGTGCTGGTCGTCGTGGAAGACCGGGATCTTCATCTTCTCGCGCAGCTTGCGCTCAATGTAGAAGCACTCCGGCGCCTTGATGTCTTCCAGGTTGATGCCGCCGAAGGTCGGCTCCAGCGAGGCGATGATGTCGACCAGCTTGTCCGGATCGGATTCGTTGATCTCGATGTCGAACACGTCGATGCCGGCGAACTTCTTGAACAGCACGCCCTTGCCTTCCATCACCGGCTTGGACGCCAGCGGGCCGATATTGCCCAGGCCCAGCACGGCGGTACCGTTGGAGATCACGGCCACCAGGTTGCCGCGCGCGGTGTATTTATAGGAGTTGGCCGGGTCGATGACGATTTCTTCGCAAGGCGCCGCCACGCCCGGGGAATAGGCCAGCGCCAGGTCGCGCTGGTTGGTCAGTTGCTTGGTGGGGGAGACGCTGATTTTGCCTGGCTTGGGGCACTCATGGTACTCAAGCGCCGCTGCGCGCAGTTGTTGACGAAGTTCTTCTTTCTTGTCAGATCCCGAATCCATGCTCTACTGCCCCTTCTATCCTGTGTCCGAAAGCCTTTGATTCTAGCAGATAGAGTGGTTGCTCTAACGTAGGTATTTTTACCAATGCCGAATTTTCATCGGTTTTCGTTGACTTTCAATTAAGAATCATTGAGTTGGGGCGCGATTTTTCTGCCAAACAAATTAATAAACTGTCGCCTGGACGACAATGCTGACTTGCGGCACGAAACCATAAAATCTTGTTGCGCCAAATCGTGGATGGTTGAAATATTCGGCGCAAACAACTTTACTTATGGCACCTTTGTTCCTAGACTGAGTTTACTGGCACTTTACGGAAGGAAAAAACCATGCGTAATGCACTCTGGCATTCCTGGTCCCGACTGTCCGGCGTCCTGTTCCCTGCGACTGCCGCAGCCCTTTTCTTCACCCCACCAGATTCCAGCTATGTTTTCCTGCTAGCGATGGCAGCCGTGTCATCGGGCGGCACCTGGATCTATTTGCGCGACAAGCCAAATAAGGACGAAGCAGGGGTGTCCCGCTAGAATGGCGGGATGCTTTCCGAATTCGACCTGATCAAACAATACTTCGTGCGCCCCGTACCGGGACGCGCCGCCCTTGGCATCGGCGACGACTGCGCCTTGCTGGCGCCGTCGCCCGGGATGCAGACGGCCATTTCCTCCGACATGCTGGTCGAGGGCCGGCATTTCTTTGCCGGCGAAGATCCCCAGCGCCTCGGCCACAAAAGCCTGGCGGTCAACCTGTCCGACCTGGCGGCCATGGGCGCGCGCCCGGTGGCCTTCACGCTTGCCCTGGCGCTGCCGGCGGCCGAACGGGCCTGGCTGGAGGGCTTCTCGCGCGGCCTGTTTGCGCTGGCCGATGCGCATGGCTGTGAACTGATCGGCGGCGACACCACCAAGGGACCGCTGAATATCTGCATCACCGTGTTCGGCGAAGTGGCGCCCGGGCGCGCCTTGCGCCGCAGCGCCGCCCGGCCCGGCGACGACGTCTGGGTGTCCGGCACCCTGGGCGATGCGCGCCTGGCCCTGGCCGGCTACCAGGGTGAACTGGCGCTGCCGGCCGACATGCAGGCAGCCGCCGGCACGCGCATGCATACGCCGACGCCGCGCGTGGCGCTGGGCGCGATGCTGGCCGCGCGCAGCCTGGCGCATGCCGCCATCGATATCTCGGACGGCTTAGTGGGCGACCTCGGACACATCCTCGAAAAATCCCGCGTCGGCGCCACCCTGAATGCCGACGCCCTGCCGGCCGGCCCGGTGTTGGCGGCCCAGCCGCAAGCCGTGCGCCGCGCCTTCAGCGCAGCCGGGGGCGACGACTACGAGCTTTGCTTCACTGCCCCGGCTTCAGCACGCGACGCCATCCTTGCCGCCGGCGCCGAATGCGGCACGCCCGTCACCCGCATCGGCCGCATCGAGGACGCCGCCGGCCTGCGCTGGACCGACGCCGGCGGTGTGCCGCTGGTGCTGGAGCTGTCCAGCTTCGACCACTTCACGCAATAGCGCGGCGATACTCGCCTGGCGGCTTGCCCACCAGCGCCGTGAATTCCTTGATGAAGTGGGCCTGGTCGTAATAGCCCAGGCCCAGCGCCAGCTGCGCCAGTTCCGGTGCGGCGCCAGCCTGCAGTTGCGCCACCGCTTCATGCATGCGGTAGCGCCTGATCACCCATTTCGGTCCCACGCCGACGTATTGCTGGAACAGCCGCTGCAGGGCGCGCTTGTTGAGGCCAGCCTGTTCGGCCAAGGCGTCCACCGTCAGCAGCGCCGCATCGCCCGCAATGGCCGCCACCAGCGCGGCGGCCCGGCCGGCGTCCGCGTCGCAGGGCGGCAAGCGCGCCAGCAGGAAAGCTTCCGCGGCCGCAGCCATCGCGGCGGGCGCCGTGTCCGCTGAAGCGGCGCAAGCGCGCACCTGCCGCGTCAACGCTGCGCCATCCGTGCCGAACAGCTGCGCCAACCCAACACGGCGGTCGGCAATTTCGGCGACCGCGCTGCCGAAAAATGGGCGAAAGCAGCCCGGCCTGAACTTGATGCCGAATGCAAAACCCTGCCCCGCCAGCCGTTTGGTATAGCGCGCTGTATGCACGCCGTACACGCCATCGCTGTCATTTTCGATCACCAGGTGCACATTGGGATGGGGCAGCGTTTCCTGCTGCTGTGGCGGGTGGCCCTGCATGTCCCAGCCGACGAACCAGTAATGCTCGACCAGGGCAGCCAGCGCGGCGCTTGGCGCCACGCGCTCATGGCAGAATGAGCCCGCCTTAAAGCGCGGCACCAGGATGCCGCGCGGCTCAGTATCGATTTGTCGCGTTTTTCCAATCATCAGGCGATGGAGACTACCATAATGGCGGCCATGAAAACACTGATCCCCCTACTATTCGCATGCGTCGCCACGGCGGCCAGTGCAGGAGACAAACCCATGCAAATCGAAGGCACGTTCGACGTCAAACTCACGCCGCAGCCAGCGGTGGAAGGCCAGCCCTGGGGCCGGCAAACCATTACCAAGACATTCCACGGTCCGCTCGATGGCACCAGCAAGGGCGAGATGCTGGCCGTGATGACTGCCGTGAAAGGCTCGGCCGGCTATGTCGCACTGGAACAGGTCAACGCCACGCTGGAAGGCCGCACAGGCAGCTTTTTCCTGCAGCATTCCGGCCTGATGAACAAAGGCACGCCGACGTTGAACGTCAGCGTCGTGCCCGACTCCGCCACGGGCGAATTGTCCGGCCTGCAAGGCACGATGACCATCGACGTCACCGGCGGCCAGCACCGCTACACCTTCAGCTACCAGCTGCCGCCACGTTAAGCCCGGCAGATGTCATGAAGTGGTAACAAGCAGCAACTATTATCCTGCCTGTCTCCACATTCATACCACTCTCCCGTGAATGTTTTCCGCCGCCCCCATGAGGGCGGCATTTTTTTATCCGGTGAGCGCGGTGTGGTCTTCGCCCGGCTCGCCGGCGCGGCGGCCGCTGCCATGCATCAGCCAGTAATGGTGGAAGGCCAGGCGGATGTTGTCGCGCAGCTGGGTGTCGTCCCACGGCTTGGTATAGAAGCGGTAGATCGCGCCGCGGTTGATCGAGTCGAGCACCGCTTCCAGGCCGGTATAGCCGGACAGGATGATGCGGATGGTGTCGGGGTACATCTCCTTGACCTTGGCCAGGAATTCGGTGCCGCTCAGGATCGGCATGCGCTGGTCGCACACGATCACCTGCACCGGGTAGAGCGCGAGCAGGTCGAAGCCTTCGGCTGGCGTCACTGCCGTCAGGATGCGGTAGCCGTCGCGGCGGAACAGGCGGTGCAGCGAAGACAGCACGTTGACGTCGTCATCCACCAGCAGCAGGGTTTGCGGCGGTTCAGCTGCCACGTTCGGGTCGGGCGGCAGGCTCTTGCCCGATTCGGCCAGCGCGCCCATTTCCGGCGCTGCCAGGGGGCGGCTGAAGAAGTAGCCCTGGATTTCATCGCAGCGGTTGCGGCGGAGGTATTCGAGCTGCGGGCGCGTCTCCACCCCTTCCGCAATCACGCGCAGCTTGAGGCTGTGCGCCATGCTGATGATGGCCAGTGCGATCGCAGCGTCGTTGGGATTGGTCGTGATGTCGCGCACGAAGGCGATGTCGATCTTCAGCTTGTCGATCGGGAAGCGCTGCAGGTAGGCCAGCGAGGAATAGCCGGTGCCGAAGTCGTCGATGGCCACCTTGATGCCAAGCTCCTTCAGCGCGCTCAGGACCTGGATGGTGCGTTCGGCATTCGACATCAAGGCCGTTTCCGTCAGTTCCAGTTCCAGCAGTTCCGGCGGCACCTTGTGGCGTTCCAGCGCCTGCTTGACGTCGTTCTCCAGGTCACCCTCGACAAACTGGCGGCTGGCCACGTTGACCGCTACATGCACGCCGCCCACCGGCGTGCGCAGCCAGGCCGCGATCTGGCGGCAGGCCGCGTCGATGATCCAGCTGCCGACGCGTACGATCAGGCCCGTGTCTTCCAGCACGCTGACGAATTCCGCGGGATAGACCAGACCGTAGCCGGGCCGGTTCCAGCGCAGCAGCGCTTCCGCTCCGCTGATGCGGCCCGTGGTCAGGTTGACCTTGGGCTGGTAATGCAGCTCCAGCTCGTTGTTGTCCAGCGCGCGGCGCAGCGCCATTTCCAGGTCGAGGCGCGCCAGCACCTGCACGTTCATGCCGGCGGTGAAGAAGCGGTAGCCGTCGCCGCCGGCATCCTTGGCGCGCTCCATGGCGGTGTTGGCGTACTTGACCAGGGTTTCGGGATCGTTGGCATCGTCCGGGTACATGGCGATGCCGATGGAGGCGGTCAGGGTGGCCTGGTGCTCGTCCAGTTCGAACGGCGTGCGCAGGGCTTCGCGCACCTCGTTCGCCACCAGCACGGCATCCTGCTGGTCGCGCGTCATGGTCAGGATCAGCGCAAACTCGTCGCCGCCCAGGCGGCCGACGGTGTCGCGCAGGCGCACGCATTGCACCAGGCGGTTGCTGAATTCGTGCAATAGCTGGTCGCCCATGGCCGCGCCCATCGAGTCGTTGACCTTGCGGAAGCGGTCCAGCCCGATGAACAGCACCACGATGCGCCATTCCTTGTCCTGCGCCAGCTCGATCGATTCGCCCAGGGTCTGGAAGAACAGGGTGCGGTTGGGCAGGCCGGTCAGGCGGTCGTAGTGCGCCATGTGGCGCAGGCGCTCTTCCGCCAGGCGGCGTTCGGTGATGTCGCGCGCGACGCAGATCAGGGTGCGGTGCGCGGACTCTCCTTCGCTTTGCAGCAGCCAGTAGACTTCCACCGGCACTGCGGCGCCGTCGCTGCGCAGCAATTCGATTTCCATCAGCTCCGGCGCACGGTGCGGCGCCTGCAGCGCCTGCCCGGCGCGTTCGGCCTGCGCCGACAGCGCGTCCCGCCCGCCAAGGCCAAGCCGCGCTGGCTCCAGCGCCAGCAGTTGCGCGCGCGGATGGCCCAGCATGCGGCAGGCGCCCTCGTTGACATCGACCAGCGACAAGGTGTTGGTGTCGATCAGGAAGATGGCGTCGGCGGTGGCGTCCATCGCGCTGCGGAAGCGCTGCAAGTCGGCGGTGCGGGCGCGCACGGTCTGCTCCAGCACCTCGTTGTAGTCGCGCGCCTGCTGGTGCAGCAGCCGCACTTCCAGCATATTGTTGATGCGCGTGAGCACCTCGACCGGGTCGAAGGGCTTGCTGACGAAGTCGCGCGCACCGGCATCGAGGGCCGGCAGCTTCTGGTCCGGCTGCGCCGTCACCACCAGCACCGGCAGGTACTCAGGCTCCAGCGGCTTGAGCGCCTCCATCACGTCGAAGCCGCTCATGCCGGGCATGTGCAGGTCGAGGATGATCAGGTCGTAGCGGTGCTCTTCGTGCCAGGGCGCCACCACGCGCGGATCGGTGGTGGAGCTGACGTTCACGTAGCCGCTGGTCTGCAGCAGGTATTCCAGCAGCTGCACATTGACCGGCTGGTCGTCCACTATCAGGACTTTGGCGTTCAGGATATCGTCGCGGCTGATCACTTGGACGTACTCCCTTCTTCCTCCCTGCGAGCCAGGAAGGCCATGGTGCTGTTGATCGCTTCCGTGAATTCGTCGATGTTGATCGGCTTGATCAGGTAGCGGAAGAAACCGGCCGCCAGGCCTTTTTCAACGTCGCGCGGCATGGCATTGGCGGTCAGGGCGATGACGGGGATGTGTGCGGTGCGCGGGTCGGTCGCCAGCAGCTTAACGGCGTCGATGCCGTTCAGGCCCGGCAGGTTGATGTCCATCAGGATGATGTCCGGCTGGTGCGCGCGCGCCAGTTCGATGCCAAGGTGGCCGTCCGGCGCGGAAATGAGTTTCAGGTCGGGCCGGAAACTGATGATTTCTTCCACCAGCTTCAGGTTGGCCGGGTTGTCTTCCACGTACAGCACGGTAGCTGGCTCGCCTTCGGCGTGGCGGTGGTGCTGGGCTGGCCGCTCGGCATTCTGGTCGATGCGCGAAGGCGTCGGCTCGGTCGATTCCAGCTCGATCCAGAACATGCTGCCCACGCCCTGGCTGCTGGTGACGCCGATGGTGCCGCCCATCAGCTCCACCAGGCGCTTGGTGACCACCAGGCCGATGCCGGTGCCCTCTTCCGCCCCGCTCTCCTGGCCCAGGCGGTTGAAGGGCTGGAACAGTTGCTTGACCTGTTCCGGCTTGAGTCCCATGCCGGTGTCCTGCACCGACACCCGCACCAGGTTTGGTCCGCTCGGGCTGCAATCGACCACCACCGCACCGCCATCGCGGTTGTACTTGATCGCGTTGGACAGCAGGTTAAGCAGGATCTGCTTGAGGCGCGTGCGGTCGGCCGTGACGTTGGCCACGCAGCCGTCCGGGAACAGCAGGCGGATGCCGCGCGCGCTGGCCAGCGGAGCCACCATGCCTTCGCACTCCTGCAGGATTTCGTTGAGCGCCACGGGTTCCAGCGACAGCGCCACGGCGCCCGACTCGATCTTGGCCAGGTCGAGGATTTCGTTAATCAGGGTCAGCAGGTGGCGGCCGGACTTCAGGATATGGTTGGCGAATTCGCGCTTCTGCACCAGCGTCGATGGCAGCTTTTCCGAGGTGAGGATCTGCGCGAAGCCGAGGATGGCGTTCAACGGCGTGCGCAGTTCGTGGCTCATGGACGACAGGAAGGCCGACTTGGCCTGGTTGGCGCTCTTGGCCTCCTGCATCGCCATCGCCAGCTCGCTGTTGGCCTGCTCGAGCTGCAAGGTGCGTTCGTGCACGCGCTGTTCCAGCTCCTCGTTCAGGCGCATGACTTCCTGCTGCGCCTTGCTGCGCTGTTCCGCCTCGCGCGCGATTTCGCTGTTGGAGGTTTCCAGCTCGCGCGTGCGGCTTTCGATCTCGCTCAGCATCTTGTTGAAGGAGTCGGCCAGTTCGGCCACCTCGTCGTTGCTGGTGCCCGGCGCACGGCGCGAATAGTCGCCGGTTGCCATCACTTCGCGCGCCACGTCGGCAATGGCCAGCACCGGCTGGGTCACCACCTTGTTCAAGGGCCGCATCAGCAGGTAGGCAATGCCCATCGCCAGGAAGGTGGCGACAATGGCAATCATCACGTAGTCGCCGAAGCGGCCCAGGAGTTCATAGTCCGACTGCAGGTAGACGGTGCCCAGCAGTTCGCCGTTGTCGCGGATGCGGCGGAACAGCATCATCTTGCCGTCCTCGAAGGCGACGCCTTCGGCCTGCGGTGCGGCAGGCACGCTGATATCGATTCCCGGCGCCACATAGGTGGCGAACAGCTGGCCGCGCGCGTTGTAAATCGCACCGGCGTTGACTTTCGGCCGCAGGCGCAGCAGGGCCAGGTTTTCCTTGGCCAGGCGCGGATCGTCGAAAGTCAGCGCGGGTGCGCTCATATGCCCCAGCAGCTCGGCCTGGGTGGTCATGTCCGAACTCAGGGACTGGTGGTAGGCGCGCAAGTCATAGGCGATGATGGTGCCGAGCGATACCAGCAGCGCCACCAGCGTGACCAGCATCACCACGCCAAGCAGCTTTTGCGGCAGCGAGCGGCGGCGCGTCATCATCCCGCCACCTGCTGCACGCGAAGGGCGGCCGACAGCATGCGCGCACTGATCTTCAGGCGCGCCAGGGCCGCATGTTTCAGGGAAACCTCAAAGCGCAGCCTCTCGTCGGCAATGACGAAGTTGATCATGCTGCCCATGCCGAAGGTCTCGTCGCCATCGGTCACGGTCAGCACCGGCTGGCCGCGGCTGGCGGCCAGCAGCTCCTGCGCCAGACCCTTGTCCTGTGCCGGGATGAACAGGATGTGGATGCCGGCCAGGCTGTCGCCGCGCTTGATGCGCCTGACCTGCAGCGGACGGCCATTGGCGGTGTGGCCCGCCACGGTCTGTTCCAGTTGCTCGGCCAGCGGGTCGGCTCCGGCAACGCCAATCACGACCGGTGAATCGGGGCGCGTGAAACTGCCTTCGGGCCATTCCACGAAGCCGGCAAACTTGTACAGGTAGGCTGCCTTGACCTGGCGCTCCAGGCTGGAGGCCGATTGGGCATGGGCGAACAGGGGCAGCAGCGCAGCCAACAGCAGCGCCACCCAGAAAACGGGACGTCTTCCTTGGAGAGTCCTCACCACCGTGCCTCGCGAACAGGGGATTTGGGGCATTCTATCGCTGAGTACCGGGCAGCGGCGCAATTATTGGTTTATCGCACCACAAAAGCCTTCCCCGGCTTGCAAGTTAGTCGTGACGCCACATTATTGCGGTGCAGCGTGGTCAATCTGCACAGCAGCGCGCTAGAATGGCCTCAAATGCTTTTGTTTGCTAAAGGAGCCACAAGTGAGTACAGACATCAACGAACTGGCCGCCCAGGTGGGTAAGGCCCTGCAAGACAAAGGCTTGCTGTTGGCAACCGCGGAATCGTGCACCGGTGGCGGCATCTCGACGGCGATCACGGACATTGCCGGTTCCACCGGCTGGTTCGATTGCGGCTTCGTCTGCTACTCGAACGCCTCCAAGACCGAGATGCTGGAGGTGCCGGCTGCCATGATGGCGCAATTCGGTTCCGTCAGCGAAGAAGTGGCTGCCGCCATGGCGCAGGGCGCGCTCGGCTCCAGCAATGCCCATGTGGCGGTATCGGTCACCGGTATTGCCGGCCCTACCGGCGCGGTGCCGGGCAAGCCGGTCGGCACGGTCTGTTTTGGCTGGGCCAACGCCGATACCGTGCATACTGAGCGCCTGGTGTTCTCCGGCGACCGCCAGGCAGTGCGTGCGCAGACCATCGAGCATTCGCTGAAAGGCCTGCTGCGCTTTATTAACTAGTTGAGCAGGCGGCTGCGGCGCTCCGCTGCAGCCGGTTCAAAAAGGGTCAGGCCCGCGATGGCGCGGCTGATCGCCACGTACAGGTAGCGCCGTTCTTCGGCGTATTCATCCCCATTGCGGGTGGCGCGCGGGAACTGGCCTTCTTCCATATACGGCAGCAGCACCTGCTGCCACTCCCTTCCCTTTGCCGCCTGCACCGTGGCCAGCGCCAGCGTCTTGCTCGCCGTGCCGCGTGCCGTCGGCTTGCCGCGCGTGGCCACCTGGCGGCGGCGCAGTTCTTCGAGGAAGGCCGGCGCCTTCACATCGCCCTGGCGCTGGGCGAAATCCATGAAGGCACGCAGGGTGCGCAGCACGGAGTCGGCATGGGCGCGCTTGACGAAAGTGCGGCGGGTGGCGGCCGGCAGGTCGAGGCCCGTGCTGGCCAGTTCCAGCAGTTGCGCCGCGCTGGCGCTTGCGGCTTGCGCTTTCATCTGCGCCAGCACGTCGGCCAGGCGCTGCTTCCAGCGCCGGGTGGCGCCAGTGTCGTAATGCTGCTCGGCGCACAGCAGGCCGCTGAACATGAATTCCAGCGTTTCCGGGTCGCGCACCACGGCGTCCTTCTGCTGTTGGTAGGCGTCGCCGGAGCCGTACATGGCGTGGCTGGACTCGTAGTCACGGCGATCGCCCGACACGGCGAAATAGGTTTGCAGGCCGTCGACCATCAGCTCGCAGCTTTCCTTGTCCGCTTTCAGCGTGCTGTAGTCGCCGCTGGCCACGTGCAGCAGGGCGCGCAGGGCCATGATTTCCGGGCGTTTCAGGTAGGAGGCGAAGCCGTCGCAGTTGTAGGGCAGGCCGGCGTCCAGCAGGGCGTTCTCGATTTCCACGCTCTGGTCGACTTCGCGCAGGATGATGGCAAGGTCGGGGCCGAGCGCCAGCTCTTTCGCCTTGGCGACGACGGCTTGGGCGCAGGATTGCGGGTCGGCGTGGTCGTATTCGACGTGGCGCACTTCCGAGTAGGTGTCCGGGTGCGACTCGAAGCCACACTTCGGCAAGGCGCGTTCCAGCAGCTTTTTCAGCGACACGCCGCAACGGCGTGACTGCGACAGCGGCAAGCGTTCCGCATCGGGGAAAGCCAGCTCGAAGCCGCCACCCGAGAAGCGCGGGTCGGCGCCGCGTTCGGCGTTGATCACCTGGTGGCGGTCGCCCACCACCACCAGCCGCGCATTGCGGCGGAACAATTGAAGCAGCTCGAATTCGGCGGCATTCACGTCATGCCATTCGTCGACCAGCAGCAGGTTTGCCTGGGGCATGTCGTGCACCGCTTCCGGGAAGCGGCGCAGGATCGACACCAGGTCGGTCGCGTAATCGACCGGGGCCTGCCACAGGATATGCCCGGCCTGCGGCTGGCGGCGGCGCTCGAACTCGTGGAAGATTTCCACGATCTCGCGATCCTCCAGCTGGAACTCATTGCACAATTCGTCGAAGGTGAAATCGTCGAAGACTTCGTCCTCGAAGCGCAGCGTGGCCAGGGTCGCCTTCATCTGCGCCAGCAGTTGCAGCATCATTTCCACGCGCTGGGTGCTGCGTTCGAAGTCGAAATCGAATTCCGTGTAGCGGCCCTCGTGGCGCTGCCAGACCGTGTTGGCGGCCGCCACCAGCATGGGGCGCATCTGCTCCAGGCTGGACCAGCGCTCCGGCAGGTCGAGCCAGTTGCCGTGCTCCGCGATGCGTGTGAGCTGCGAGCGCGCCAGCGCCTCCACCGTCAGCACCTGCACCTTGCGCTCCGGGCATTCCAGCGCCAGCTTTTCATAAAAGCGCTGGCGGGCGCCTTCCGAGAAGCACAGGCCGAGCACGACACCCGGTTCCTGTGCCGCCAGCATGGACAGCGTGGTAGTCTTGCCTGTCCCAGCGCGCGCCTCGATCATCAAGGTCTGGGCGCGGGACTTCAGGATCGCTTCCTGCTCGCTGGATGGTGAAACTCGCATGCCTGTTCAAATGGTGCCAATGAAAACACGCATTCTACCTTGGCTGGCCGCAGCTGCCGCCCTCGCCGCGCCGGCCGCCGCGCATGCCGCGCGCCCCTTGACGGTGTACGCCGCAGGCGACATCGCCGACTGCCGCTACAACCGCGCCGCCGATTCCGGGGCAGCGGGGACCGCTGCCCTTATCGCCAAAGGCGACCCGGAGGCCCTGATCCTCACCCTGGGCGACCACACCTACCCGAGTGGCGCCCCGGCCGAATTCAGCGACTGCTACGCCCCCACCTGGGGTCAGTTCAAGGCGCGCACCCGCCCCACGCCCGGCAACCACGAATACACCAGCGGCAAAGCCACCGGCTATTTCGACTACTTCGGCGAACTGGCCGGCCCTGCCGGCCGCGGTTATTACAGTTACGACAAGAGCGGCTGGCACTTCATCTCATTGAACAGCGACCTGAAACCGGCCGACCACCAGCGCCAGCTCCTGTGGCTCAAAGACGACCTGGCCGCAAGCAAGGCGCGCTGTACCCTCGCCTACTGGCACGCGCCCATGTATAGTTCTGGCGGGCACGCCCCGTCCAAGCGGATGCAAGACATCTGGCGCGCACTGCACGCGGCCGGCGTCGAGCTGGTACTGTCCGGGCATGACCATGACTACGAGCGCCTGGCGCCGATGGATGCCGATGGTCAGCCCGATGCGGCGCGCGGCGTGCGCCAGTTCGTGGTCGGCACCGGCGGCGCCATGCTGACGCCCTTCCTCTGGCTGAACGACCAGAGCGAAGCGCGTTCCAACTGGCGCACCGGCGTGCTGAAACTGGTATTGAAGGAAAACAGCTACGAATGGGAGTTCCTGCCGGTCCAACCGAAGGCCGCGCCGGAGCACCCGCAGCAGGAGGCCCGTGACAGCGGCACGGCCAACTGCCACTGATTACAGGAGCATCAATGCAAAACACGGTTCACTTCGTCCTGCAGGGCAAGGGCGGTATCGGCAAGACGTACGTATCGACCATCCTCGCGCAATGGCTGAAAGCCAAGAGCGAAGGCCCGCTGCGCTGCTACGACACCGACCAGGAAAACACCACCTTCTCGCGCTACAAGGCGCTGGACGTAAAGCACGTGCCGGTGATGACCGAATCGCGCACCATCGACCCCAAGCGCTTCGACGCCCTGATGATCGACATCCTGGAGGAAGACGGCAATTGCGTGGTCGACAACGGCGCCAACACCTTCTCGCCGCTGATGGCCTACCTGATTGAGAACGACTGCTTCAACCTGCTGGAAGAGTCGGGCCGCAAGGTGTACATCCACACCATCGTGGGCGGCGGCGACACGCTGCACGATACCGCGATGGGCTTCGTGACCACGGCCAAGTCGACCCAGGTGCCGCTGGTGCTGTGGGAGAACGAGCATTTCGGCCTGCTGCAATCGGCGTCCGGCAAATCCTTCCTCGAATCGCAGACCTACGCCGACAACTCGCAGCGCGTGCGCGGCCGCATCGTGCTGAGCGCGCGCAATGCCGACACCTTCGGCGCCGACGTGAAGAAGATGAACACCGGCCGCCTGACGGTGGACGAAGTGAAGGCCAGCGACAAATTCAATGTGATGGAAAAGCAGCGCATCAAGGTCGTGTTCCGCGACCTGTTCGAACAACTCGACCTGGTGAACTGGTAAATGGCCCTCGACCCGCAGAAACTTCGCCTGCACGTATTCGAAAAAACCGGCATCAAGGTAGATGTCGACGACCCGATTTTTGCCCTGGTGGCCTTGAACGAAGCGGTACTGGAAGAAGCGGTCGAACGCCACCTGGCGCGCCTGGACGGCGCACACGCCCCCGCGGCAACGCCAGGCGCCGCCTACGTCCCGCCCCCCGGCGCCCGCCCCATCCCCACCTCGCACGAACCTTTTTCGCGCCGCGAACTGCGCCTGCTGGCCGCCGCCGCAGGGGTAGCAGTCCTGACCGCCACCCTGGTGTTGATCGGCCAGGCCATTTTCAGCAAACCAGCCGGCATCCCACCCGCCAAGCTCGAGCGCGCCCTGCAAACCCTCGACGTCAAAACCCGCGCTGCGTTCGAAGCAGAATTAGCAAAATAATAGTCGGCGCCATTTCATTGCAAGCGGGCACGCAGCTGCGGACTCGAGATGTCCGCTATATGCCGAAAGGCCGTTTCGGCCTGTGCAATAGAACGCGAGGGTACGCCAAACGATTCAAAGTGGACCTTCCATTCGCGTACTTCGCGCCAGATTTGAGCAATCAGTTCCAGGGCTGCCGCCTCGTTCAGGCCAAACTTTTCGCGCCAGCCGATAGCGTTGTCCAGGTTTGCGCTACGCCCTTGTGGACCAACACCAAGGAAGAGAGTCCTGTCGGAGGCGACGCTGGGCCTGGGCATGACGTCATACAAGGGGCTGAGCCGCCAGCCCTTAAGGCGCGGGTCCCATAAAAATGCGTGATTGCGCAAGTGATCGTCATCGTTGGTGACAAAGATGTTGTAAATCATGCGCATGAACAGTTCTGTCTTGTTGTCGCGTATGACGTCGACGTGGCAGTACTTTTGCACGGCTTCGGCCAACTCGCCGTAACTCTTGTTGCGCGCATCGGTTTCGTCGCAAGCCAATAGCGTCAGGCCACTGGCAAACGCCAGCCGCTTCTCGATGAGCCCTTTGCCGGGCATCGTCGATTCGAACAGTTTGCCGGGTTCAGGTAACTCGCCGGGCGTGTCCCAATAGCGGTCGAATCGGCGAATCAGCATGACTCGGCGCTCACCCACGGCGAGGGTCTTTACTTCCGGTACGGTCATGCCACACAGCTTGGCAAGCCGCAACGTTGCCGCTTCAATTTCCGGCACGTCGAGACGTTCTCCCCTGCTTGAGAACTTCGCCAGCCACAAGACGCCCTGTTCGTCACGGACCGATGCCTTCGGGCGGGCTCCGCCCAGCGCGGATCCGCCGTCAAAAATGGCCTCCAGGTGAGCTGGGACCGGCAAGCCTGCCTCAATGCGTTCGGCGGCCTCCACGAGGTACTGCAGGTCTGCCAGGGGTACGTAGCCCTCTTTGGGCTGGCCATCAATGCGCTCGCGCACATCCAGCGCGCCAACCCGCTCGCTGCCCGCTTCCAGCAGATATGTTGCTTCCGACAAGCTGTTGATTGGAACTTTTAACTTGGCCTCAATGACCCGGCGGCCCCAGGCATCCGGCGCGGCATCGCGGATGCCGCCGAAAAAGGGCAGGCTATTCTCAGGGAAGATCTTTCTGGCGCGGACAGCTTCCTTGTCCTTCAGCGAAAGGCTGACAGGATCGATCTCCAACGCTCCCGGCCGGTCGATATAACGGGTGCCGTAAGCAAACTCGGAGGCATTCAACTGCGGACCATCCTCTGTCAGTGTCAGCAAACCGGCCGGCACGAATGTCCCATCCAATGAAGCAAAAACTGCGAGTTCTCGCCTGGTGGCCATTCAATCTCCTAAAAGTCGAGTTTAGTGAGCTCTTCCTTGCTGAGTCCGCGCGTGCGTTTGCGCTTTTCGCCAGCCTCCAAGGCAGCCAGTGCCGGGTCTTCAGCCTGGAGCAGCTCAAGCAGACTGGTAGCAGGTGCAATCGCTTCGATGTAGCGCAGCACCTGGCCGATGGCCAGCCCGGCGTCGCCTTTCTCCAGGCGATAGGCTGTATTCCGCGACAATCCCGCTCGCACTGCGGCTTCCGCTTGCGTCATATGCCGGGCGATTCGCAATCGGGCCAAACGTTGACCGAGAAGGATCATCTCGGCAACTCGGCTGGCAGGCAACACATGGTTTTGAGTGACTTTCATGTTCGTAAAAACAGACATTAAGCATTTAATGCTCGATTTGACGAGCATATATGAGTATAACAGGAGCTTGCGAGTGTTCAAATAATGTATCTAAATTCGAGCATTAAGTCGATAAAAGTCGATTTAACGAACATTAGCCACTTCAACCCTCTTGTGCTAACATATGAATACCTATTCATTTGTTTGACATGACTATCTATTCTGACAACGATGCTTCCGTCGCGGAGCTGGCGGACCTGTTCCATTTGCTGGGGGACCCGACCCGGCTGCGCATTGTGCTGGCTTGCCTGGAGCAGCCGATTGCGGTCAGTGATATCGCGGGCTCGCTGCAACTGAGCTCTTCGCTGGTGAGCCACCATTTGCGCCTGCTGCGCGCCGCGCGTATCGTCAAGTCTGAACGCCAGGGCAAGCAAGTCTTCTATTCCACCGCTGATGCGCATATCAGCGGCGTCCTGCGCGATATGCTGGAACATATCGCCGAACCTTCCAACGGTAACGAACAATGAGCGCCCATCACCATCACGGACATGGCCACGACCACGGCCATCATCACCACCATCACGGCGAAGTGGGACACGGCCGCGCCTTCGCTATCGCAATCACGCTCAATGCAGCGTTTGTCGCCATCGAGTTCTTCTACGGTTTCCTGGCCAATTCCACGGCGCTGATGGCCGACGCGGGCCATAACCTGTCGGATGTCCTGAGCCTGATCCTGGCCTGGGGTGCGGCGATCCTGGCCAAGCGCGAACCGTCCGGGCGCTATACCTATGGCCTGCGCAGCAGCTCGATCCTGGCAGCGCTTTTCAACGGCATGTTGTTGATGGCGGCTACCGGCGCGATCGCCTGGGGCGCTTTCCAGCGCTTGATGGAGCCGACGCCGGTGGCGGGGCTGACCGTGTCCGTGGTGGCCGGCATCGGCATTGCCGTCAACGGCATTTCGGCCTGGCTGTTCATGAAGGGCAGCAAGGACGACCTGAATATCCGCGGCGCCTACCTGCACCTGGCGGCCGATGCCGCTATCTCGCTGGGCGTGCTGATCGCCGGCCTGGTGGTCATGTACACCGGCTGGGCGTGGATCGATCCTGCCGTGTCGCTGGTAATCGTGGTGCTGATCATGAAGAGCACCTGGTCGTTGCTGCGCGAGGCACTGGACATGACGCTGGGCGCGGTGCCCGGCAACGTGGATGCCGCCGAAGTGGAGAAATTCCTGCTCGCCAGCCCGGGCGTGACCGGGGTGCATGACCTGCATATCTGGTCGATGAGTACCACCGATGTGGCACTGACTTGCCATCTTGTCATGCCGGGCGGCTACCCGGGCGATGCGGCCATCGACGACATTGCGCGCCAGTTGAAGGAGCAATTCGGCATCCACCATACGACCTTGCAAACCGAGCAAGGCACCACGCAGCATGAATGCTGCCTGCAAGGCCAGGGCCACGCGCCCGGGGACAAGCATGATCATGACCACGATCACGACCATGATCAAGACCATGACCACGACCACCACCATGGCCATGCACATTGAGCCAAGAAGTCATACGCAGCCCATCCAGGCCGTCCAAACCTTGGGACGGTAAAATTGCCAACCGGCATTATTAGCATGTCGGCAGGCTTATAAATCAAGCACTTACCGGAATCCGTCCAGCGGGCACACAGCTTGCTGTTGCCCTAGGACCCCGCCAGACGCGCGGGGGCCTACACAACGGAGACCGGAATGCAAAAGAAGCGCCCCCTCACACTCTATATCCTGTTCGCGATGCTGCTTGGCATCGCCGTCGGCTACGCCTGTCACACGGTATTCCCTGACAAGAAACTCACCGCCGACATTTCGGCCCATATCTCGCTGGTCACCGACATCTTCCTGCGCCTGATCAAGATGATCATTGCGCTGCTGGTGTTCTCCACCCTGACCGTCGGCATCGCCAACCTGAGCGACGGCAAGGCTGCCGGCCGCATCGGCGCCAAGGCTTTCGCCTGGTTCATCGTCGCTTCGCTGGTCTCCCTGGCGCTCGGCATGCTGCTGTCGAATGTGATGCAGCTCGGCACCAACCTTGGCCTGCCGCTGCCCGCCATCGACGCCAGCACCGGCCTGAAAACCTCGGCCTTCACGCTGAAGGACTTCATCACCCACGTCGTGCCGAAGTCGCCGATCGAAGCCATGGCCAATAACGAGATCCTGCAAGTGCTGGTGTTCTCGATCTTCTTTGGCTCCGCGCTGGGCGCGCTGGGCGAATCCGGCAAGCGCCTGCTGGACGTGGTCGACGAGCTGGCGCAAGTCATGCTGCGCATTACCGGCACCATCATGGGCCTGGCCCCACTGGCGGTGTTTGCCGCCATGGCTTCCGTGGTCACCACCAACGGCCTCGGCATCCTGGCGACCTTCGCCAAGTTCATGGGCGGTTTCTACTTCGGCCTGTTCTGCCTGTGGGCATTGCTGATCGGCGCCGGCTTCGCCGTGCTGGGTCCGCGCGTGCTGCGCCTGGTAGGCCTGATCCGCGAACCGTTCCTGCTGGCCTTCTCCACCGCAAGCTCGGAAGCGGCCTATCCAAAACTGCTGGTCGCGCTGGACAAGTTCGGCGTGCAGCGCCGCATCTCCAGCTTCGTGCTGCCAATGGGTTATTCCTTCAACCTGGATGGCTCGATGATGTACTGCACCTTCGCCGTGCTGTTCATCGCCCAGGCCTATGGCATCGACCTGTCGCTGGGCACCCAGATCACCATGCTGCTGCTGTTGATGCTGACCTCGAAAGGCATGGCCGGCGTGCC
>Ga0102592_1001384_pt1 | contig 27871 bp, 28 predicted proteins | sample AraplaCol_mMF_r2_FD_76861 | JGI IMG/M metagenome (GOLD analysis project Ga0102592, IMG submission 76861) | Arabidopsis root microbial communities from North Carolina, USA - plate scrape MF_Col_mMF_r2 (SPADES assembly) (version 2) | ecosystem: Host-associated > Plants > Roots > Endosphere...
CGTCGCCGAAGCACTCCTCAATATCCGAACCTACTTTATGCCGAAGCGGGCAAAACAGAAGTTCTGAAAGAAAGTACTATTGCGATCCCGTCAACGCCGAAAGCAGTGGGCTGTTCGTCGCGCTCACGAACAATGATGCCAATTGAAAACGTGGCCGAATGGGCTGCGCTAGATGACATTCATTCTGCGGCTTAGGCATGACTTCCCTGCGAAACTATGGAATTGATGATGGTCCTTCGCGAAGCAGAAGCCAATTGTGTTTAGTTCTGCGCGGACATGGACCTTAGTCTATTGATGCCTCACGGAATTTTGGTGGCGTTAATCCCTATCGCAAAGCGCTGAAGACTCCGTCTAACTACTCTTGCGGGTTAAATTCGGTATGAACGTCAGCGCAGCTTTGACCGCCTTACACCTTGCCCTGCCCCTTAAACGAGTGCCTGCGGGTGGAATGGTCGATTTTCTTCCAAGATCTGACGCAACTCAATGAGCGCCCACTGCAGTGTCTGCTGATCAGGCGCTGCACCAATTGAAATTCTCACCGCCTCTTCCGTTTGCTGATCGTTGGCAAAGCTGCCACTCGGCAGGATCATGATGCCGGCACGTTGGGCTTGATAGGCGAAGTCATTGCCCCGCCACGGTTTCGGAAGCTTGAGCCAAATATGCGAGGCATTCGGGTCGGCCTGCAGGCCATATCCAGCGAAGACCGCAGCAGCGATTTTTTGGCGTGCGTGGTTCGCCTCCCGGATCGACAAGGCGGTCTTGAGGACAAAGCCGTTGTCTATCCATTTTGTCGCAAGTGCTGCAAACAATGGCGAGGCCATCATTGTCATAGCCTGAAGCATGGCCGCCAGTTCATCCGCAGCCGCCCTCGATGGGCATGCGATGTATCCGAGCCGCATCGCCGCTGTGACGCACTTAGATAATGTCGCAACGTGCCATGTCACTGTGGGCGCCAGCGACGCCAGCGAAACATGAGGTTTTGGTAAAAGTGGAGCATAGGGTTCATCCTCAATGATCGGCACTTGATGCCTCAGCGCTATCTCGGAAATCCGCTTTCTGCGCGTTTGCAACATCGTCGCAGTCGTCGGATTGTCTATCGTGGGGGTAACATATAGGGCCGCCAGCTCTTTCTTTTGGGCAGCTTGTTCGAACGCCTCGGGCACCAGGCCCTCGTCATCCATGTCGAGAGGAACGAGCTGGAGCCCTATCTGCCGGGCGACGGTATGAATGCCGGGATAGGCATACCGACCCACGCCCACCTTCTTCGATTGCCGGGTAAGAATGTGACAGATCGCGAAAATAGCGCTCTGGGCACCAGAACACAGCACAATTCTCTGCCACTCCGCGCTAGGAATTCGCCCGGATAGCCATCTCGTGCCAGCTGATCGGTTGGCCTGGCTGCCACCCGTCTCCTGGTAGTTGAAGTCAAGTGGGTCAACCTGAAGCGCGGCCTCGCCGAGATCCCTGGCAAACGTCGCGCGAATGTCTTGGGTTTCTCTCAAAGGAGGGCTGTTCTTGCTGAGGTCGAGAACTGCCGCAACGTCTCGACGAGAAGCGGCGGCAGCATTCCCGCCCGAAACGAACGAACCACGGCCTGACGCCGCCTGAATGATTCCGATCTCGCGAGCGCGATTGAACGCTCTTGTGACCGTAGTCAGATCGACACCCAGCATCGCCGCCACCTCTCTTTGCGGCGGCAACCGTTCTCCCGGGACAAGTACACCTTCGGCTATATCTGACGCTAGCGCCTCAAAAATTGCGGCATGTTTCGAGGATGCGCCTTTCATCAGGTGCGGTGTCCAGTTCGGTTTGCCCCGGTGGCTTTTGTTCGGCGAACTCATCAGCACACACTCCATTTGTACGGCACAACAGTTCAAGCTGCATAAACGGCATTATCGTTTCAAGAAAGCCAGAAAGAACGCAAAAAAAATCGCTGCAAAGTCGACATTTACGTGGGAGCCATTTCTTGTCTGGCGTACATTATACCATACAATATGAATTCCTTCAAACATTGCATGGAAACAGATACCATACAAATAACCAGGTGGTGGGACATGCGGATACAGATTAAAATAGCGGCAGCTTTGCTTCTTCTCACACAGTCGCCCGCCCTTGCCGATGGTCTGCTCGATCAGGTCAAGGCAGGCGGCGCGGTTCGTGTCGGCTTTGCAGAACAGGAGCCTTTCATCTCGTCCGGTCCGAATGGCCAGCTGACAGGCTACGAAGTCGATCTGCTCTCAGCGGTTATCAGCAAGATCGGGCCGAGCAAGCTCGAGGCAGTTCCCACACAGTTTGGCGCACTGATCCCGGGCCTGCAGGCAAAGCGTTTCGATGTTGTGGCATCAGATCTCTACATCCGACCTGATCGGTGCAAGCTGATCGCTTTCGCGGAGCCGACGCACATCGTCAATGATGGCCTGATCGTTCTCGCTGGAAACCCCAAAAACATCCATAGCTATGCGGATATCGTCAAGGATCCTTCCATCAAGGTCGGCTACATCGCTGGCGGCGGCCCGATCGCCGATCACGCGATAGCCGCGGGGGTATCGAAAGATCAGCTCTCGACTTTGCCAGACTTCAACTCGCTTCTCGCAGCCGTGAAGACGAAGCGTATCGACGCCTTTCTCAACACCGGCATATCGATCTCGTCAGTTTTGAAGGCCGCGAACGACGCGTCCGTTGAGCGCGCCGAGCCTTTCGAACAGGCAGTGATCGACGGCGAGCCTGCTAATGCGACCGGCAGCTATGCCTTCCGGACTGAAGATCAGCCATTCGTGGACGAGTTCAACAAACGTCTCGCGGCCGTCATTTCGTCGGGCGAGGCAGTAAAGATCGGTGAAAAGTATGGTTTCGCCGCTTCGGACATCCCCGACGGCAAGGTCAAGACTGCCGATCTCTGCAAATAGGCGTCGGCTCAAAAATGGACCTGCTCTGGCAATATCGATATGATCTCGCATCAGGCATCTGGTGGACGGTCAAGCTGACGGCGCTTTCAGCGGCGTTTGCTTTCGGTATGGCAATAGTTGCCGGCCTCGGGAGGGCGTCCGCACACCGGATCCTCTCGATACCGGCTGCAATCTACATCGAGGTCTTTCGCGGAACCTCCGCTTTGGCACAGCTTTTCTGGCTGTTTTACGTACTCCCCTATTTCGGGATCGACCTGTCACCCACCCAGTGTGCTGTGGTTGGGCTTGGCCTTTGCTTCGGGGCTTACGGCGCCGTGATTGTCCGGGCGAGTGTCGCTGCCGTTCCACGCGGGCAGTTGGAAGCGGCCGCGGCACTAAATTTCAGCTGGTATACGACAATGAAGGTCGTCGTATTACCGGAAGCGTTTATCATGATGATGCCGCTTTTCAGCAATCTGCTTATTGAACTGATCAAGGCGACGTCCCTGGTTTCCTTGATCACCATTCCGGATCTTGCGTTCCGTGCCAAGTCCATCATCGACAAGACCTACCAGGCGGAAACGGTGCTGGGTTTTACACTGCTGGCCTATCTCGCCATATCGCTCTGTGCCTCTGCGGGCATGCGAAGGGTTGAGCGCAAGTTGGCGCAAGGTCGAGTGGCGGTCTGATGAACGAGCCCTTTTCTCTTCCATTCACCCTGGAGATCCTGCCGCTTCTGCTTCGAGGTGCAGGCGTGACGTTCCTGGCAACGGCCGGTGGCTTCGTGGCGGCGCTCGTGGTCGGAGCGATCCTGTTTGCAACGACTCTGAAGCCTTTGCGGGTTGTGGCGCTTCCCAGCCGAGGCATCATGGAGGTGTTGCGCTCCACGCCCTTGCTCATTCAGGTCTACATCCTCTTTTTCTTGCTCCCGAACGCCGGTGTGACACTATCGCCAATCGTCACAGGTCTAATCGCTCTCGGCCTCTATCATGGCGCGTATGTTGCCGAAGCCTACCGCTCTGCCATGAGCCACATCCCGCAGACGCAGTGGGACACGCTCGAAGCGCTCAGATTTCCGCGCCGTGCTGCGTTTCGCCACGTGGTCTTCCCCCAAATTGTGTCGCCACTTGTCCCCGCGCTGGGAAACACCTTCATCACGATGCTGAAAGATACGCCCATCCTTGCAGCGGTCACCGTCCCCGAATTGATGTTCGAAGCCAATGAGGTGGGTTCACAGACATTTCGCTACATAGAGCCGATAACCCTTGCCGCCCTTTCCTACCTGTTGATGAGCCTGATCGCCGCGAGCTTCGTCTTTCTAATTGAATCCCGGCTGAGGAGGCGCTTCCAATGACTTCGATCATCTCATTTGTAGGCGTTACCAAGCGCTTTGGCGCGACGACGGTGCTCGACGGGTTCGATTTTACCGTGGCGCGCGGCGAGAAGGTGGCAATCATCGGACCAAGCGGGTCGGGAAAATCGACGATCCTGCGGACGATCATGGGGTTGGAGGACGTGGATATCGGGCGTGTGCTCATTGGCGGCGAGGTGTTGTGGGACCCCAAGGAAAGCCTCAACAAGGGCAATGCGTCTCGCAAGCATTTGCATCACATGCGGGCCAAAGTCGGAATGGTCTTCCAGAGCTTCAATTTATTTCCGAACCTGACAGCTGCAGAGAACGTCGCTGCGGGTCCGCGGCACGTCCTCGGCCTGTCGAAACAACACGCAACCGAAAAAGCCCTGAAATTACTCGATCAAGTCGGATTGTCTGATCAGGCAAGCAAATATCCTTCGACACTCTCGGGCGGTCAGCAGCAACGTGTAGCGATTGCACGGGCCCTGGCGCTCGAACCACAGATCATGCTGTTCGACGAGGCCACGTCTGCTCTTGATCCCGAAAAGGTCGGTGAAGTGCTGGATGTCATGCGATCGCTCTCGAGGGAGCGTGACCTGACGATCGTGGTGGTAACCCATCAGATCGGCGTGGCGCGGGCACTCGCGGATCGAATCTGCTTCATGGAAGGCGGCCGGATCCTCGAACAGGCAGCGCCGTCCACGCTTCTGGAGCACCCGCAAAATCAACGGACGGCTGCGTTCTTGCACGCTGTCCATCTCAGCTAGGGATAATTATGAACACCGCGCGTTATGTTTCAAATGTCGACAAGCAGCGCCGGACACGGGATGAAAATCCTACGGTCCGTGATGCCGCGATCCTTCGCGTCAGGGATCAGCAAGCGACTGACGAAGCCACAGCATGGGATCGGGCAGCGCGTGCGGGTCTTCCGGAACCCGATCTTTACGGCACCACACTTGTCGTCAAGGCATGTTTCGATGTCGAGGGATGGACGACGGACGCCGCTTCCAAAGTCCTGGCCAATCGGCCTGCGGCAAAGCAGGATGCCCCGATCGTAAAGGCGCTTCGGTCGGCAGGCGCCGTCGTCGTCGGCCACTCGAATATGACCGAATTTGCATTCGGAGCGCTGGGCACCAACCCGCATCACGGCACTCCACTCACCCCGCTTGACCCGAATGGTGAGAGGATCGCCGGCGGATCGACCTCTGGGGGGGCGGTGGCGGTTGCTTCTGGCTTTGCAGATGTTGCTCTCGGCAGCGATACAAGCGGATCGGTTCGCATCCCGGCCGCTTTTTGTGGTGTCGTGGGTTTCAAGCCGTCGCAGGGCCGATATGCGTCGGCAGGGATGATCTTCCTGTCACACAGCTTCGACGTGCCGGGCATCATCGCACGGGATGTCTCAACCATACGGAAGGTCGACCGTGCCTTGACTGGAGACGAACTCGAGACTGGCCCTCAGTTTGCCGGTCGCCGCTTTCTTGTGCCTCCTGATTTCGCTTTGCGAGATGCAGATCCACAAATCGCCTCGGCCTTCGAAGCCGCAATTCTGCACCTCGAAGATCATGGTGCCATTGTCGTTCGTGACGACTTTGCCGACCTCGATACTTACGGACCGGTCGCGGTCGATGGCGGCATCATCATTGCTGAAGCCTATGCCTATCACCGGGAGATGCTTGCTGAGCATCCCGACCTGTATGATCGTCGGGTGGGTCCGCGCATTGCGCTCGGGGAAAAGGTCGCGGCATGGCGATACGCGAACGCAAAGCAGCGCCTTCGCAAACTTGGCGAAACATTTCACGCGCGGCTCAAGGGTTTTGACGCGCTTCTGACGCCGACAGTGCCTTTTCTGCCGCCACGTGTTCAGGATCTGTCGGAGGATGATGCCTATTTAACGTTGAACCGGCAGTCGTTCCGTCTCACCGAAATCGCAAACCGCATCGATGCACCCAGCATTAGCATACCCATTCATCCGTCGAAACCGATCGGACTTCTGTTTACTGGGCGACGTGGTGGCGACGCCGCGGTTCTCAATCTCGCGCTTGCGGCCGAAAAAGCGCTGCCTGACTAACCAACATGGGAAAAGGAACGCATTATGATCGTTGTCAATGTGGACGATTTCAACGGCACAGAACGGGCGGCAAGCGGACCAGGCTGGCAAAGTACTCGGCTGCTCGTGAAGGGAGACGGGCTCGGTTACTCATTGCATGACACGCATGTCGCGCCGGGCGCTGCGCTGGAGCTCGAATACAAACATCACGTCGAGACAAATTACTGCGTCGGCGGGGCCGGCGAGGTTCTCGACCTGACCACCGGGATCACCCATCCATTGCGCGTCGGTTCGATCTACACCTTGGACAAGAACGAACGGCACATCGTGCGGGCATTCGAAGATGGCCTTCATCTCGTCTGTGTATTCACGCCTGCCCTCAAGGGCAATGAGACACACAAAGAAGATGGCAGCTACGAGGCGTCGTGAAACACGCGCGCAAAAGGACCACGACCATGAAAGCCCTGATCGTTTACGCCCATCCAGAGCCACGTTCCTTTAACGGGCAGCTCAAGGACACTATACATCAGACGCTGCTTGGGCAAGGCGCCGACGTCGTGATCTCAGATCTCTACGCCTCGGGGTTCGATCCCGTCGAAGCCGCCGAGCACTTTGCCGATCGCAAGCGATCCGACGTCTTCGATGTGCAAACCGAGCAGCGACACGCTTTTGAAGCCAATGCCACCAGCAACGATGTAGCAGAGGAGATTGCGAGGCTGGAACACGCTGATCTCGTCGTGTTTCAATTCCCAATCTGGTGGTTCTCGATGCCGGCGATCTTGAAAGGGTGGCTGGATAGGGTCTTTGTCTATGGTCTCTTCACCAGCAGGCAGCGCTATGATGCAGGACACTTCCGCGGCAAACGAGCTCTCGTCTCCGTCACGGCCGGCGGCCCCGAACCCACTTTCGATCACAATGGGCGTAACGGCGACCTCGACCTTATCCTGTGGCCCCTACATTTTACGCTTCACTACATGGGCTACACCGTCCTTCCACCATTCGCCGCGTTTGGTATCGCCTCGGCTATTCGATATGACGATGGGTCCGCAGATGCCGAGCGATTGGAAGCCTACAAGCGTGGACTGAAACAGCATCTGCTTTCGCTCGAAGAACAGCCAGCATTGAAATTCAACGGTTGGGAAGATTGGGACGAATCCGGTCGTCTCAAAGCGGAAGCAATTAGTTACAGCGCCTTCATGAGGCATCGGCCCTGAGCCAATACGTGACGTGCTCCCCTAATTTAGGCTAGCGAGTGCTGGAATTTTTCGGGGTTAAGGCTCAGCTCGGCGGGGGTGCCGATGAGCCGTTCATGAGCGATATCGGCACCTTGTTGCCGATCGCGCTGTGTGGCCGGAACTCGTTATAGATCCTATGCAAGCTCGCCGGGGAGCCAGATAATCGGCCTCCATTCGGCTATGTGGAGGACTATCATGAGCGCCGGAATCGTTGACGTTTGCTATATTGCCCTGGAACTCAGTCAGAGAAGCTGGCTTGTCGGGTTACCTCCTGCCGGGTTCGGAGAAGGTCCAAAGCCTTACCGTCGCCGGCGGAGATACCAATGGCCTATTAGATGTGATCCCTAGGATTGGCAGCAAGATCGAGCTTGCAGGCGGAACGGAAGCATATCGGTCGCGTCTGCGTGTCTGTTTCGAAGCAGGTTATGACGGATTCTGGCTCGCTCGTTTCCTTCTGGATCGCGGTATCGACACAACGATCCTGGATCCTTCAAGCTTCCTCGTTTCGCGACGCGGGCGGCGCGTAAATACCGACCGCGTCGATGTCGAGGCCATGGTCTTCACGCTCAAGGCATACATGCTCAGTGACAAATCCGTATGCCGACCGGTTCGGCTCCCCACCCCTGAAGAGGAAGATGCAAAACGGCTCTCCCGTGAGCGCACGCAGTTGAAGAAGGAACGGACTCGCCACGTCAATCGCATTCGGGCCCTGTTGACCCTTCATGGCATACGGGCTGTGCCTGGTCTTTGGGGAGGCCGGTGGAGGGACTGGATTCTCACTCGATTTCGAAGGCTTACCGAAAGAGCCTTGAAATTCCCTCTGTTTTCCCATCGCGAGCGACCGTGGATGCCACCTTTGTGCCCTGGCTTTGGGCATCAGTCAACAGGAGCTTCATGCGGTAATAATTTCCGCTTGCGGGACCGAAGTCGCGTCTGGCCGCTGCCGCGGGCATGATCGCTTTGCGCCATGTGTGGACGGCTCCGGTTTGGCAAGAGTTTTGTCGACTTTCTTGCACATTGCTGGTCGGAGCTGCCATGTGTCCGGCCTTTGGATGCGGCACAGATCGTGGCCGCTGGCCGTAATGCTCTCCGCGGATCGGGTCCCGGTCACAAGCTCGCGCTCGAAGCGCCTGGCGCAAAGTGGGTTGTCCCTTTCCATGGGCCGACTGGCGTAGGTGCGTATAAGTCTCCTGCTCTTACCAACGACGTTCACGGCGCATGGGCCGTGTATCAATTCCCGGCGGCGACCGGCAGTATTCTGTAGGGTTCGTTCCGGCTCATGATTGCCCAGGCGACCCGTGCCATTTTATTGGCGAGCGCTACAGCAGCGACTTTCGTCGACCGGCGCTCCATCAATGCGACCAGCCAAGGATGGCGGGTATAGCCCAATAGCTTGGCTCGCTTGATCACCGCCATCGCGCCGACCACCAATAACTGCCGTAGATATCGGTTCCCGGCCTTGCTAATCCCGCGGAGTTTTTCCTTGCCGCCGCTAGAGTTCTGTTTCGGGACTAAGCCAATCCAGGCACTCAGATCACGACCGGAACGGAAGACGCCGGGGTCGGGGACGCTGGCAGCCAGTGCTGTTGCTACCAATGGACCAACACCTGGAATTCCTTCGAGCTTACGGCTGAGATCATGGGCGCGGTGCCACTTCATGATCTGCCGATCCAGCTCCAGTATTCGCTGCTTCAAGAGATCGACCTGGTCGGCCAAGGCGGCAAGACATAAACACGCTTCGGCTGGTATCTCAGGTTTCTCACCCTTCCGAATGAGATGTAGAAGCTCAATCAGCCCGTTACGACCGATCCCCGCAACCATTCCGAACTCGGCGAGATGGGCACGGACCGCGTTGATGGTCATCGTACGCTGGCGAATAAACAGCATCCGGGTCCGATGAAGCATCAGGATTGATTGCTGATCCAATGTTTTGATCGGAACGAAGCGCATGTTCGGCCGTGTCACTGCTTCGCATATAGCCTCAGCATCCGCCGCATCGTTTTTGTTGCGCTTGAGATAGGGCTTCACATAGCGCGGCGGCATAAGCTGCACTCGGTGCCCGAGTTTCTCCAGCTCAAGACCCCAGTGATGTGCGGTTGCGCAGGCTTCGATACCAACAAGACAGGGCCTAAGGTTCGCGAAAAACTGAAGAACATAGCGGCGCTTTAGCTGTCGACGGACGACGACCGTGCCGGTTGCGGAAATAGCGTGCACCTGGAACACCGACTTAGCGATATCGAGTCCAATCGTGGTAATCTCTTCCATGGATGGCTCCTCCCATGCGGTTCCTAACAACACCGCAAATATGGCACATCGCGATGCCGGCGGAGGAGCCGTCCACAGCATCACGAGCGGCCCCACTTGGGATTGTGGCAAATAACTGTCCGGGCGCTATTGATCGCCGCGTGAGTTAGGATGGACGGAACAAGCCGTCGTCCGAAATCGATGGATGAGTCTTGCACCGGGTCCGGGAAACGACGGCTAGGCGATGGATCGAGACCCGAAAAGTGCTGGGCACCACACCATGTTCTGATTACGGAGACCGACGTACACGAAAGGCCGGGAGCATCTCCGGCCTTTTCTCTGTGGAAAGCCAGCAGGCCATGAATTATTGCCTACCTCGTATCCAGAGGATGACCCATGGCGAAGAATAAATCCGCTCGGAAAAAGGCTGCTACGTATCAGCAGAGAATCATACTCTTTGTCGATTTCCTTGGGTTCAAGGCCCATGTGAATCGGACCGTATCCGATCTCGAGTTTCTCGGTAAGCTTGTGCGCGCTATGGAGCGTATCGGCAAGATCGGCGAAGACGACAGGAAATTTCAGAAGAGCCAGCGAGTGACGCAGTTTTCCGACTGCGTCGTAGTCTCATATCTGGTTGACGAAGAATCCGCAGTCTTCTGGTTGCTCAACGAAATTGCCTACTGCGTCATAGACCTCGCGGAAAGGGGATTCCTTGTACGAGGAGCGCTGACGGTTGGTAGCTTGCTCCACACGAAGCAGCATATAGTCGGACCGGCCATGGTCAAAGCGTATGAGCTCGAGTCGCAAGTCGCGAAGTACCCGAGAATCCTTATCGACAAACAGGTGCTGAAGGTCGCAGCAAAGGCCCGGAACGAAATGCATTCTGGAAAGGAAGAGGCCAATTACGTCAAGGACTTCATGACGGAAGACGATGATGGATCTTTCTATTTCGACTACGTGTCGTGGAATTCCGTTGTTCACATTGCTGGCGGCAACAACGACGGCTATCCCGCCTATCTTCAGGGTATCGCGGATATGATCAAAGATGGCTTGGAATCTACCAGTGCGGGAGTTCTGGTGTCGCTTGGCATTTAATCGGGGTCTTCCTCAATTTTTGTGGTTAACAAATCGTTAGTGGGCATGGCGCTATGGGCGGGCATGCGAACGAGATCCAAATGGTCGCCCGGTCCGGGCATTAAAGTGCAGAGCGTCGTATCCAACGACGACGGTGATTGGGTTGTGTCTGCTTGTGGGCCATCCTCTGGCACATGCCCAGATTGCCAAAACCAAAGCAGAAGTCGGCATGGCTGGTCGTACCGCAATCTTCAGGACCTGCCGGTCCAAGGCAAGGAAGTGACGGTAAGGCTTCAGTTGAGCCGTTGGCGTTGCACATATCGGCAGTGCAGACGACAAACATTCACAGACCATGTCCCGGCGATTGCCTCTCCTTACGGCCGCAGAACAACGAGGGTCGCCGAAATAATAGGCCTGCTGGGGCACAGCACCGGCGGACGGCCCGGAGAGCGATTGATGAGACGGCTTGGGATGCCGATCAGCGACGACACCATCCTTCGGCACTTGAAGCGCAATGCTTCACGGGTCGACGACGAACCCGCGGCACGGATCATCGGGATCGACGACTGGAGTTGGAGGAAATCTTGGCGCTACGGTACGATCATCGTTGATCTTGAACGCCGAAAGGTTATGGACATTCTCGAAGACCGGAGCGTGGCAAGCGTTGCACGATGGTTGAAGCGGCACCATTCCATTGAGGTCGTCAGCCGAGATCGATGCGGACTTTACGCGCAGGCCGCTCGTGAAGGTGCGCCCCAGGCGTCTCAGGTGGCGGACCGCTTTCATCTCATCCAAAATCTTCGTCTTGCTATCGAGGAACAGATGAGCCTCTCCGGTCGAGCTACAGGCAGGGCGCTGCTACCAAACGAGGATATCGAAAACAATCATGACGATCGGGCTTTGCAAGAGCAGGCGCCTGAAACGCCTTGGCGCAATCAGCTTCGCCGGGCGCATCGGCAGTCCCGGAAGGACGTGTTCGAGACAGTGCACGCCTTGAGCAAAGAAGGCCTGACCTGCTCCGACATTGCACGTCGCACAGGATATGGCCGACGCAGCATCACGAAATGGCTGACGTTCGAAACCCCACCCGATCGACGCAGGGGCGCGCTACAGCCGACATCACCTCTGTACTTCGAAGCGTTCCTCACACAGTGTTGGATGGATGGCAACCGCCGTGGTCGGCATTTGTTTCATGACATAAAGCGCCGAGGATACACCGGCAGCTTTTCTAATCTTGAACGCCTCCTGGCAACATGGCGCCGCGCCGAGAGGCCGGAAGCGGATGAGAATAAGGTTGATGCTGCGCCGGCTCGGATTGGGCTCTCTGACAAAGCACCTGACGATGTGCCTGTCCGTGATCCGCAAACCGGTCATTTGATCTCACCCATTGTCGCGGCTACTCTTTGCATGAAGCCGCGCGGCGCGCTAAACATCAATCAGGCGCGGAAAGTCGATGCCCTCAAACAGGGATCACGGACGTTTACTGTTCTGCGCAGCTTCGCCATGCGATTTCGCGGCATATTTCGTGGCCGAACCTCAGCGAAACTGGACCAGTGGATCGACGATGCCATTCATTCTGGTCTCGCCTTCCTAGCCCGTTTTGCCCGTGTACTTCGCCGTGATATCGACGCCGTCTGTAACGCCATCGACCTCCACTGGAGCAACGGTCAGGCGGAAGGACAGATCAACCGACTGAAGACGATCAAGCGCGCAATGTATGGCCGGGCGGGACCAGAGCTGCTCAGGGCGCGGATGATGCCAATCAAATTGACCGATCTCCACACAAATTGAGGAAGACCCCCAAAGAGACAACTGCGCTCCACTAAGCCTGTTCCTGTTGCGCCATTTGATCCTTTCATCGCCAGTTTTGGCTTCATCGTTGTGGTCAGCAAGCGCCGTCGTCCGATCGGCTCCATGGCTTCACCTCTGACGCAGGCCCTGTTAGAAGGGCTCAAAAAACACACATGTCGAGGAGCCTGACTTGAAAATCCTAGTGCGCGATAACAACGTCGATCAGGCGTTGCGCTTCCTGAAGAAAAAACTGCAGCAGGAAGGTGTATTCCGAGAGATGCGGCTTCGTGAGCACTACGAGAAACCGTCGGAGAAGCGCGCGCGGGAGAAGGCTGAAGGCATCCGCCGTACGCGCAAGCTGGCGCAGAAAAAGCTTAGCCGGGAGTTGGGGATCGGTGCCGCGAGGAGGGCCAGGACAAAGCCTGCGCCGAGGCCGACTGAAGCAAAGTGAACGCTCCGGAGATCATCAACACGGAGGGACCTGCACCAAGCTGCCAGATGTCTCAGCTTTGCCTCGTTCATTTCGGTGAAAAACACTTCCCGCTTCTCATGAGCTGGTTTCACGATCAGCAAGAGGTTACTCAATGGGCCGGCTCGGGGCCGACCTTCCCGATCACTCCCTCGCAACTGGCGGCGATGGTCGAGGAGGCGCGCACATCGCCGCCACGGCGCTACTGCTGGATGGCGGCCACCAACGATGGGCATCTTGTCGGTCACGCGCAGCTCGCGCTGGATTGGAATGATGGCGTAGCTCGGCTTGCACGTATCGCGATCGCGCCCGAGCTACGCGGCAGGGGTATGGCCCATGGCATGCTCTCACTCGTTCTCGCGGAAGCGTTTGCTCTTCCGCGGATCGAACGCGTCGAGCTGAACGTCTTCTCCTGGAACGAGGCGGCCATCAAGACTTACACGCGGCTGGGATTCGTGCACGAGGGAACGCGCCGTTCGTCCGTCCGAGTTGGCGCCGAACGATGGGACACCGTGATGATGGGGCAGTTGCGGGTTGAGTGGGAGACCGGGAGAGCTACTCCTGTTCACTCTTGAACAATTCCCCGACAGCAAAGAGTTCATCAAAATGCCGTCGTCCCTATTTCAAATCGAGACATGACCGACACGCTGAGCTCTTCCCAACGATCAGAACGCATGTCCAGGATTCGGGGTAAGGACTCGAAGCCCGAGCTTGTCGTCCGACGGCTCGTCCACGGTCTGGGCTTTCGGTATCGGCTTCACCGAAAAGATGTGCCTGGAAAACCCGATCTTGTTTTTGGTAATCGTAAAAAAGTAATTTTCGTGCACGGTTGTTTCTGGCATAGCCATGGTGATTCGTCGTGCAAGCTCGCGCGCCTGCCCAAGTCTCGACTTGACTTCTGGCTCCCGAAGCTCGAACGAAATGCCGCGCGCGATGCCGAGAACAGCGCCCGTTTGGAGGCGCTAGGCTGGGATGAAATGGTCGTTTGGGAATGTCAGGTCACGAAAGCCAACCTGCCTGCCTTGAGCGGAGAAATACGAAAGTTTCTGTGCGATGAAGTCAATTGAGCTCTTCGCGGGCGCCGGTGGTCTTGGTCTTGGTCTGCATGCCGCAGGCTTCAGACCTGTAAGCGTAGTCGAATGGGACGACTATTGCGTCGACACCATCAAGGAAAATCAGCGGCGCGGCATGCATGCGGTGAAGGGCTGGAAGGTCAAGCATGGCGATGTACGCGCCGTGGACTTCAGCGCTTTCGAGGGCAAGATCGGTCTCGTATCGGGTGGGCCCCCATGCCAGCCGTTCTCGATGGGCGGCAAGCACGCGGCCTATGACGATCACCGAGACATGTTCCCCCAGGCCATACGCGCCGTTCGTCAAGCCCGCCCGAAGGCTTTCATCTTCGAAAACGTCAAGGGACTGACACGCGCCTCCTTTCGAAACTACTTCGAGTATATCCGCCTACAGCTCGAGCACCCAGAGATCATCAAGCTTGTCGACGAGTCCTGGCACGACCACCTCCGCCGCCTGGAACAACACCATACGAGCGGCAGCCGTGAAGGTCTCAACTACCGCGTCGTCACGCAGCTTCTGAACGCGGCGAATTTCGGCGTTCCGCAGAAGCGCGAACGCGTCTTCTTCGTTGGCATTCGTGAGGATCTCGGCAAGGCCTGGCATTTCCCGCTGGAAACCCATTCCCGCGAGTCCCTGCTTTGGGATCAGGTTCATGGGGACTACTGGGACCGCCACAAGGTCGCCAAGAAGCACCGCCCAATCACCTCGATCGGAAAAAATCTGAGCGATGCCTCGCGACCGGAGGGGAAATCTTGGAAGACCGTCGCGGATGCGCTGATCGGTCTTCCTGATCCCGAGAAGATCCCCGACAACATCCTGGTGCATAATCATCGCTTCCAACCGGGAGCTCGCTCATACCCCGGCCATACCGGCAGCCCGCTTCACGAGCCAGCGAAGACCCTGAAGGCAGGTGTGCATGGAGTACCCGGTGGTGAGAACATGATGCTCCGCCCGGATGGAAGTGTGCGCTATTTCACCGTGCGCGAGAGCGCCAGGCTCCAGACCTTCCCGGACGACTACGCGTTCCATGGCTCCTGGAGCGAAACAATGCGACAGCTTGGCAACGCCGTCCCCGTCGAGCTCGCCGCCGTGGTTGGCCGCAGCGTCGCCTCACAGATAGGACTATGACTTGACGGTCGGGTACGTCGAGTTCGAGTTCAACCTTCCAAAGGCTCTCCTGGAAAGCCTTGTCGACGCGTTCGCCAGGATGGAATCGGCCTCGCTGACACACGAGTACACGGTGCAGGTGCCGGACGAGCAGGGAGTGTATCAGCTTCTCGTGGGCGGCCACGTCGTTTACGTCGGCAAGACCGACGCTGACTCTGGGCTGCGCGGACGCCTGTCAAAGCATGCATGGACCATCCAGCACCGCCAGAATCTCCAGCCTGCCGATGTCCAGTTCAAGGCGGCGCGCGTCTTCGTATTCACCGCCATGGACCTGGAAAAGCTGCTCATCCGGCATTACGCGGAGACTGCTGGTGAGGTCTGGTGGAATTTTTCAGGGTTCGGAAGCAATGATCCGGGGAGGAATCGCGATACAACGGAACTCAAAGCGGCGGGATTCGATGCGCGGTATCCCATTGACCTGGACCATCCGGTAGACATCAAGAGCGACGGCGGAGTACCGGCGGCGCGGATTCTTGATGCTCTTCGCGCGGAACTTCCCTATACGTTGCGTGCCGAGGGGCAGCCCGGCAAGGTGAGAAAACCTCATCAGGATCTTCTGAACTCGGTCGTGCCGCAGTTTGAAGCGAGGCCGACGACCACGCGACAGGTCTTGAATGCCGTGCTAGGTTCCCTGCCACCTGGCTGGCAGGCCACCGCACTTCCAGGTCGGATCATCCTCTACCGCGAAGACAGGCCTTATACCGCCGGAGTTATAATCGGTAGATCGTGAAATGGATAACTCGAGACTGCCAACCGCTTCGGCAGCATGCACCGCATCCCCTGTTCGCGTCTTCATGTAGGACCGCTAGCGCCTCAGGTCAAAACCTGCATGCAGATCTCGTTTGCACATACTCGATTGTAGAGATGGGCATGATGGCATGCTCGATACTGACGGTCTGCACTCAACCGAAAGTTAATCTGTGGATGGCAACTTGCATTTCTAAACTGCGAGAAAGAAATGCACGACCAGTTTCAAGACCTGCTAGGCGATGCCGCTCCGGAAATTAAAGCGCCGATCTATAAAACAATAGAGACGTTAGAAGGGTTCGCCGCGTGCGTAGCCGGGTTAGCTTCAGAAGATGGGAAGCTTTGGTATCGGGGGACTAGGCGACCCGATCACCACCTTCGTCCCAGCCTATATCGACATCCGACTGTGAAAAAACCGGACGAGCTTATTGAGCTAGAGTGGGAGCTTCTCGCAGAATTTCGCCATCAAGCTCCCCCGTTCGCCGGCCGGCTGCCAGAACACGATCTGGAGTTGCTTTTTCTAATGCAACATTACGGAGTGCCAACCCGGCTGCTCGATTGGACCGAAAATCCGTTCGTTGCCTTATTTTTTGCCTTGGAGAATGCGCTGCAGCCTGCCGCTCAAGAACATGATTCGACTGTCTGGATCCTCAATCCTCTTGAGCTTAATGCACGGGCAACTCGGCATAGGGTCGCGTCCCAAAGAGTTTTCGGTGCGTACGCGGATGAACTAGGCGGTTATCAGCCGAGTTCCGACGGCAAACGCGTAACGATGAAATTGCCGCTAGCCATCTTCGGCGTGCACAATAGCCCTCGGATTGTGGCGCAACGCGGAGCGTTCGTTCTTTTTGGAAAAGATGTTGAGGCCTTGGATCAGCATCCAGAGCTAAGTGGTGAAGGCGGAGTTGTAATGCAAATTATCATACCGGCCGCTGCCAAAAGACAGATGTTCGTCAACCTTTATGATATAGGCATTTCGGACGCCGTAGTCTATCCAGACCTGGACGGTCTCGGCAGAGAGATTAAGAATAGAAAGGGGTTTTGATATGAGCTTTCGTGTGATTCAGAACCCCGCACAGACCTTGACCTCATGGTGGGATGATAAAGAAAACATCGATATTGAGCCTGTCTATCAGCGCAAGGGACACATTTGGTCACAGGCGCAAAAGCAGGGTCTCGTGGATACGATCCTGAACGGGTTCGATGTACCGAAGCTTTATTTCGCAGACTTCACCCTATTGAACAGTAACTTGAACGAAAAACGTAAGAAGTACGCAGTCATTGACGGCAAGCAGCGGCTGCTATCAGTTTTTGGTTTCTTCGAAGGCGAATTTACTCTTAATAAAGACTTTTTATTCTTTGATGACCCCTCTCTGCAGCTTGGTGGCTTGTCGTATAGCGACCTGATGGCGAACTACCCCAAGATTGGCCGTCGGTTCGACAACTATAACCTGAGCGTAATGAGCGTGGTGACGGACGATGAAGCCAAGATTAGCGAGCTTTTCGTTAGGTTGAACACAAGCAAGCCGCTCGTTGGCGCCGAGATCCGAAACGCGATGGTAGGAGAAGTCCCCAATCTAATACGGGACCTCGTGCTTCATCCATTCTGGGTGAAAACGAAGTTCAACAAGCTACGAGGCCAAGACAAAAACACGGCGGCGAAGCTACTGCTTATTGAGCATACTGGAACATTCGTCGACACGAAGAAGCGCCAGCTTGATAATCTCGTAGCTCAGGCAAAAAAGCGACCTGTTCCTGCTCAAGCTGGCCCTGACGACGAGCCTGAGGACTTAGACGATGAGACGCCGGTAACTGTCGAAGATGTAGCCGAAGCTGCTATCGAAGCCGAGGACTCCGACGTAAAGCGAGCTGCTAACCGCGTGGAAACAGTTCTTACTCGGATGGAGAAACTGTTCATCGACCAAGATCCGCTGCTGAATCAGCAAGCCCAAATACCCGTGATTTACTGGCTTGTCAGAAACATCGAACCTAGTCAGCTGCGATTGGTTCGGCCTTTCCTGAATGAGTTCGAGAAAGAGCGTGCAGCAAACCGCGCTATACCCGCAGGAGACCCCAATCGAGATGCTTTCCTGTTAGACTTCGAGCTCATGTCTCGAACCAGCAACGACCAAGCAAGCATTGGCGGGCGTTACCGAATCATGCGGCAGCGGTTCGAGCAGTTTGCTTCGGCAGCGCTCTCAGCGACGAATTAGAAGTAACGGGATCCGTTTATGCCGGGAGTCGAATACTAACGACAGCTTCCAATGATGAGTTGGCTCAAGCCCGATTTGCCCGCTCACCTGCGTCGTCAGCCTGCGAGGGTGGGGAGAAACTGACAGGGAAGTGATCTCTCCTGAAAGTTTGAAGGACTGCCAACGGAAGAGATTCTCATCTGCTGCAGGGCTCCCTCAGGACGTCATAAGGAAGGTGGCGAACATCGGTCAACACAGAACCGTCGGATAGACCTGGTACCGCGATCGATGAATCGATTGTGAAGTTGCGACGCGGTCGAAGCTGCTCATGCCATGGGGTCAACAGGCACAACGTTTCCTCCCTTGCGATTTGGACCAGCGCTATAATATCGAGTCAAAAATCGTGCCGTGCCATCCAACCCTGGAAAAAGCATTCTTTCGCTAACGTTATCTTGATCCAGCTTGTCACGTAACTCCCACTTAATCGCGGCCGGAATTATAATCCGTTTCACGAGGTCTTTGTTCTCGGGATCCAATATATACTTTTTAAGATCAAGCGTGGGGCCGGGCATAAGCGACAAAACCGCCCCTTGATTAACAATTCGGCTGTCGAGGGATGGCGGCTCGAAGAACAGCACAAAATCTCTTTCCCGTTCAACCTCGTCGAAGCCTGAGAGTGATTTATATTGCTCCAGCATTTCAACCGAAAAGACAAATGCGTCTTCCGCTGCCAAGACTGCATGAAGATTTTCCGGCAGCACACGCCGCGCATTCGCAACATCTAGGCACCATATCGCACCATCAACATCGAAATGATTTTCGTTAGATAATGCGAAATGTGCAGCAACACGCGGGGCTGTCGTCCAATCTAACACCCTCGTTGGCAGCCCGTGATGCTGAGCGAGCGCCAAACGGTACAGCAGGGCATCGGAAGCAACTTCACCCGGCCCAGCATACTTGAGAAAGTTGCGAAGAAGCGGTCCTTCAATAGCCGCCGCATGCGATCCCATGCGTTGTAAGCTGGTTTCCAGACCCCAACTCTTGTTTCCAACGCCGCGGAAGACGAAGTTTGATCGGTAACGATTGTGCTTGGTCAATGCGATGTCGTACAGCATTTCCTGAAATTCAATAAAATCTCTGGGTACTAAATCGATATCCATCAATTCCCTCATCACAGGTGTAGGCTTTTAAACTGCGAAGCTACGCAAGCCGCGCATGCAGTCCTATGGCATCTGTCATCCGCGCATTTTTGCTACGCAACTGACTGCGACAGGCCCTCTTCGATTAAAGCGAAACCTCATGTCTACGATCTGTCCGACCTCGATATCGTCCACTTCCGCTTCATCGAATGCACCTCGTGGCGCGAAAATAACCGCTGGATATGAACCCGACCGTATAAAGAAGTAGCCATCCCTCCGGGTATCGACCGATCCCGTGTACGTTGGAAGCGATGCGGTGATAATGTTGTCGGTCTTCTGAGCAAACTTCCGGAAGTTCGGTGGTGCTTTTCCAGAAATCAGTTGGAATAACTTATCTGCGCCGTCAACTTCGCCGATCGAAAAAAGATACTGTGCAAGAAGGTGCCGCTCCTCGAAATTCTGATCATCCAGCGTAAAGCTGCTATTAAGGTGCCGAAGGATATCGCTTTTATTGCTTCCATCGTATTTCAGCAGATGCTGCGCAAGGGCGAAATGAACATCCTTGTTATCTGGTTCGCGGCTCAAAGCTTCAGTTAGCACCTGGAATTCCTTGTCCGGATTTCCAGCTGCGGCATGCAGCTTGCCGAGCCTGATGGCAGTGCCCATTCCGCGAGGCATTTTTCTCCATGCGCGCTGAAGCGCTGCGAGAGCCTTGTCCTTGTCTTTGAGGTCGGTCCAAAGCCATGACTCAATCTCCGACATCTCCGCGTCTTCAGGAAAATCTTGTTGCGCACGAAGCAAGAAATCCTGCGCGTCACGAAGCTTTTCAGCGAAGAGCCGGTCAGAAGCAGTATCCTCACTCTCTATGAGGGACTCTCCCATCTCTGTAACTTCGTCGACCAACAGCTTGCACCGGCTCGAAGTTGCAAACCTGTCGCTATTAGGCATTTTAGACAAAAATTGACGCGCCTGGCGCCGTAGCTGCTCCTTCATCACATCAGACGTCTCGCGTTTAGCGCGTTTCCTTGCGATTTCCGCCCTAGTATGAGTGAAGGTCGTGTTCTTTGGTTCCCCGTTCGAGGCAATCTCCGCGAGCTCTTCAGCTTTCAGAATATCACCCTGCCAGTGGGTAGATTCGAAGATGGCCCACTGTTGATACAGATAATGTTGAGCCGGTGCCACGGAAGTGGCCGCTTCATACACTTCCCTAACCGGGTCAACTCCCGAAAAATTATCAGCAAGCGTCCGCCCTTTGGTAATTGCGTCAAGCGCCCGACTATCCGACATGTAGCCGACATCTAGACCATGAATCAGGCGTACAAATTGCTTCGCTTTAAGCTCGTCGGTCGAACATACTTGGCGAAATACGAGTTCGGCGACACGTGAATGCCGAGTTTTGTAGGTTCGATCGCCGCTATAATTGTCTATACCTGTGGCAATCATATCTGCTAGCGGATGGAAGAACTTGGCTTGGTACTCGTCGAACGCGATACCACAAACTCGCGATATCGTCCCTGCTCGGACAGGAACCGCGAATTGATTCATGGAGGCAATATCTAAATAGAGCTGGCGCGCCTGTTCAGGCATGACGCGCTCATATTCATCAAGCACGATCTTTTCGAACGGTATACCCTTCGTAAGAACGTGCAGTGCCACGAGAAGCTGCCGGTCCGCATACTCCGGCTTCATGAATGCCGCAACCTGTTCTTCCCGGGGCCTGGCCGCCAGTTCTCCAAGACAATTGTGCCTCTTCAACAGATCGATCAGATTCTCTGCTTCTGAAGGCACAAGATTCTTCATTCGCAGAAATTCCGGTACAATGATGTCACTGATCGGGGTGCAATAGGTCGCCCAGTCTGCCTCCCGCTCTGCCCCGATAATCACGACTGGGACTTGCCGAGTTTTCATCGCCTTGATGAAGGGAATCAGCTTTTCCACGTGCAACGCGATTTGATCCACGAATAGGTAGATGGGGCGCTGGGTAAGATCCCAGATCTCAAGGAAAACATCTGCCCGCAGATGACCCGTGTCTTCCAACCATAATACGAGCTCGTTCGAAGCCGTCGCTGCTTCGAACGCCGTTCGCTTCAGTACAATTGTTTTGCCGGCTCCGGCAGGACCTCTTATGCAGAACAGAGAGGGCCCTTTCGGAGCCTCGTTTTCAAGCAGCACCTTAAAAAGTAGGTCATCCGTCATCTTCCGGCGGGCGTCTAAGCGTTGAACGACGCAGCCCCACCCGGTGTCGTAGCCCGAGTAAAACTGTCTCGGAATCTGTTCGAGGTGCGGCATCGACGCATGTACGAGGGTGAGGTCTTTCTTAAACGATCCTCGTAACTGATCTGATTCTTCGGGTGATCCCAGATAGAATTTTCGCAAAGGAAAGTCGGCCGCTTTGTGCGACGTTGGCAGAAAGCGCATTAGCGGTGGGATGCTATCCGACAACGCCTTCATGAACTGACCAAATTTAATAGGAAATACATCCACGTTTTTGGATGCCCAGAATGTGATGTCCTCGACTTCAGCGTCAGGGTCTACAATATACCAGCGCGGCCGCGTTTTCGGCGCAACGCGATTGATGAGATCGCGGATATGACTATCAGCGAGGCTGTATCCAATGAAAATGATGGGACATTCGCTGGCCAGGTCTTTTAACCGGTCGAACAATCTCGTCCGGTTTTGAGAGTACTTCCCATAAGAATCCCACGCCAGAACAAGCGGCACATCGGCGTCGAGGCGGTGATTTAGGCACCCGTGCAGTTTCAAGTACTGCAGCGGGTTTAGTGCCTCCGCCATTCGCTGTTCAACAGGTTCATCGTCTTTTACAAACGGAATCAGAGATTGTCTGCGGCGCTTTGTGTCAGCATATGCGTCTTCAACGAAGGTATCGTAGTTCGTCGTCGCTATCGTACGCCAGCTAAAATCAGTCAGCATTCGATGAGCGTCGGAGGTTTGAAATGCCTCAAGCGTCCGGTTCACAAAATCGAAAACTTGGCTTGTCCCGCCAGCAGTATCAATTGCCATTTCCGCAATCGTCATAAGCGATCTTTTGTCCATCGGCTTACCGAAGAACTTGGTAGCCAGCATGGTCTTTAGTTCATCTCCATTCGGAGGTCGCTTACCTTCTGAGTTAACGCACTCTTTGGACGCGCCCGATCCTAAAAAGAGGATTACCCGGCCACTCTTCACCGCATCGACTAGTGTGAACGGCAGTTCAATTGCTGCCGCATTTTTCTTTGCATTGTCCATCATCCCCTCCCGTTTTCAACCAATGATGGCATGGTTTTCAGGAGCTTCCAAGCACTACACCTGCGAGAATGTGGCTGCCAGCGGCTCCAAATTTCCTTCTCCCGTAAACTCCGGGTATGCGACCTCAAGATACACCCCAGGCCCGAAACCTCCCCCTCCCGGTCATCTCGCGAAGGCCTAGTTCCAAAATCATCCGCCGCGCCGCCTGCGGCGTCATTTCCAGCGTCTTAGCCACCATCCCGGCCGACACCAATGGCTTTGCCATGACGAGCTCGACCAGCTCCGGCAGCTTTGACGACGTCCGCCGCCCTTCCAGCTTTCGTTCGAACATCGTTTTCGCCAACGTCAGCCGGTCGTGTTCCTTCAGGCCGATATCGGCGGCCGCCAAAAGCCCGTGGGCGATGGCGAGCAAACGCGTCTCCCGATCGCGATGCCGGCGCCGATCGACGGGAATGGTTTTGAGGCCAAGGTTGATGGCGGCGAGATGGGCGCCGGTGGTGATGCCGGCCTGGCGCAAGACCGACGCGGCCAACAGTCGGCCGAGCCAGGGCGCGTGCTGCAGCACGGACAAAAAATTCCAGGCATCCAGGGCGATGATCGCCTGCAGCACCGCCGGCAGGTTTTCGGCCTGGCGCAGCACGCCGCGCCATTCGTCGAGCCGGGCATCCTCGTCCCAGTCGAGATCATAGACCAGCGGATCGGCCGGAGCCCGGCCGGGCTTTTTGGCTCGTTCAATCGCAGCGTCAGAGCGCGCGAGCAGCGCATCGATAGCGGCATAGTCGACGCCGGGGAGATCTTGGGCGTCGTCGGTGTCATCCCCCTCCCCTTCCGGATCGATTGTGACCGCACGCCCGACGGCACCGATCGTCTGTGCCTCTTCCGTGTCAGCCGTCGTGATCTCCGCGGTTTTCGGCAGCGTCCTCACGCCGTCGGCTGACAGCGCCCAATCCGGGGATTGGCCAGAAATCCGCCGGCGTGTGCGCAGAACATCGCGGGCGATTGTCAGTTCGTGGGTGGGGGTGCGGGTGTCGCGGTTGGCGTCGTGGAGGACAAGGTCCTCGAGATGGACGAGCTCGCCGTCGATCCACAGCGAAGCGCAGGCATCGGCGAAATTTTGGCGCTCGAGGAAGCCGGATCCGACCGGGGAGCGTGCGATGCGCTCGTCGAGACGCGTCAGAGCGACACCGGCGTCGAAAGCCGGCCGCATCAACGCTGTCGTGCTGATTTTTGAAAGATCGTAAGCCATTGAAATCATGGTAAATGATTTGCTAAAGGAACTCTATATGAATATTGCGGTTCGCCACATGGTATGATTGGCGGATGGCGTTATAACCATCGATAATGACCGGTTATCGATGGTAGTTGATCTGGAGTCGCAAATCAGCGAAAGTCGGGGCAAATCTCGGTCTCAAAGGCCGCTGAAATCGCCAGATTCGGGGAGCCGATGGCCAAGACTGTAAAACCGCCGAACGCGGTCGAGCGCCGCGCCGAAGAACTCGATACCATCGCCGCGGTGTTGCCGATCGAGCGCCGCGATGAGCTCGCCGAGCTGCTGAGCGACCACGACGTCGAGACGCTGCGCCATCTCGTCAACCAGGGCATGGGCGACAACACGCTGCGCGCCATCACTTCGGATCTCGCTTATCTCGAAGCCTGGGGGCTGGCAGCGACCGGCAGCCCGCTGCCCTGGCCGGCGCCGGAGGCGCTGCTGCTGAAGTTCGTCGCGCATCATTTGTGGGACCCACAGCGCAGGCAAGAGGATCCGGATCATGGCATGCCGGCCGCAGTCGCGGACAATTTGCGCGGCCAAGGCTTTCTCAAGGCCGCGGGCCCGCACGCGCCAGCAACCGTGCGCCGGCGGCTGGCGAGCTGGTCGACCTTGACCCACTGGCGTGGGCTTGATGGCGCCTTCACCTCCCCTCCCCTGAAGGCGGCCATTCGCCTGGCGGTGCGCGCCGCACCGCGTCTGCGGCGCCGCAAAAGCGCCAAGGCGGTCACCGGTGATGTGCTCTCCAAACTGCTCGCGACCTGCGAGAGCGACAGTCTGCGCGATCGGCGCGACCGGGCGATCCTGATGGTCGCGTTTGCCTCCGGCGGCCGCCGGCGCAGCGAGATCGCGAGCCTGCGCCGTGAGCAGCTGACGGACGAGCCGCCGGTCAAAGTGCCCGACGGCCCTCCCCTCCCCTCTCTGGCTATTCATCTCGGCCGCACCAAGACGTCCAATGGCGAGCAGGACGAGCTCGTCTATCTGACCGGCCGGCCGGTGGAGGCGCTCAATGCCTGGCTGGCGGCCGCCAAGATCGACAAGGGCAGCGTGTTTCGGGGGATCGGGCGCTGGGGCACGGTTTCGAAGCGGGCGCTCGACCCGCAGTCGGTCAATGCGATCCTGAAGCAGCGGGCGGCGATGGCGGGGTTGGAACCTGGGGAGTTTTCGGCGCATGGGCTGCGGTCCGGCTACCTCACCGAAGCCGCCAACCGCGGCATTCCCCTCCCCGAGGCGATGGAGCAGTCACGCCACCGATCTGTGCAACAGGCGTCAAGCTATTACAACGACGCGACACGGCGCAGTGGCCGAGCGGCCCGTATGCTTTAACCCGCGCGAGCGATGGAACAACGCGCTCAAAAGCGGGATAATAGAGGGTGTCACCTTACGGCTGCGCTCGCATTCTCCCGGAAAACGAGCATCACAATTGCGCTAATGAAAGCTAATCCACTCCAACGGCTTAAAAATCCCATGGATTGAGCAGGCCGAGACCTGTCGTTTCGAAATCCTTGATATTTCGCGTTGCCAAGCGTCCGCCGTTCACGCGCGCTATCGCAGCGATCATTGCATCGGGTGCTGACATCGTGTGCCCCTGACGAGCCGCCTGCCCCATGATTTCACCATAAGCAAGCGCGGCTTCTTCTGTGAGACCGAACATCCGATCGGCAAACCGACGACGCCATTCCGTCAGCCCCTGTTGCAAACGCTCTGCCCGCTGATCCGGCCTGACCTTTTGAATGCCGAAAGCCATCTCGGCGATTGTCACAGTGGGCAGTGCCAATTCCGCGTCGAACCGAACCAGCCAAGCCATGACGGCCTCGTTAGGATCCTTCCGCAATGTCTCCGAGACGACGTTCGTGTCGAGAAATATCAAAGCTCGATGCCCTCGTGAGGACGACGGCTTTCACGGACGATGGAATCCAAGTCGATATCTGTGGCACCTTGCATATTGACGCGCCGGTAAAAACTTGCCGCTGGTTCGCGACCCGCCTCGCGTGTCTCGTAGGCTTCAAGCGCACGTTCCACCACCTCAGCAATCGAACGATTTTCACGGCGAGCTAGTCGGTAAGCAAGATCCCTTGCCTTGGAGCTTCGGACAGAAAGTTGTGGTGCGGCCATCGCAGTCTCCTTTAAAGGAAATATAGGCTTAGAGTGACCTGCCATCAAGATGGCAGGTGCCGGCTTGCCATCGCATATCTCGTCTGGTTGGGCGGGGGTCTACGCGCTATGCACTGGGCTTGCCCGTGACACCTACCAGTAAAGCCGATTTCCCACGACTCAAGAGAAACGGCGGCATGTCGCTGATGCACGGGCTGCATAGCGCTCAGTATGATGGCAAATGTGTGCCAAAGATTATTGTGGCCGTTGCTGTCGGACCAGGAAGCGCGTACGCACGACTTAACGCGCGGCGGCATTTTCCCAGATAACTATGAAGAATTCCTGAAAGGAACCTCACGGGAGCTGAAATGGTCACGATCGAAAGCCGAAACGATTTCGCGCAGTGGGCGATAGAGCGGGCTCGGGCAATCGACGCGGTGCGACATTCAAAGCAAGGCACGCCTACAATCATCGCGCGAGTGAGATCGATGAACTGTGTTTCGCCTTGACCGGAATCGAACCGGTGATCTGCCCTCAGACTTTGTTGAGTCAGTGAAACTGGGCGACGGCGGCTCCGAGGGAATTCCCCGAAGATCTCCACTGCTCATAACGTATGCAGGCACCCTCGACAGGAGCGATGCGCCGGCGCTTAAATGGCTCATGACACCCATAAAGCCGTAGCAATCCCATCAACCACGAATGCGATCTCGCGGTAAAATGAAACCCGGCATATCATCCCGCAGTGGTTGCAGGCGATGGAAACCGCGCGTCATGTCGGAGAGGAGCTGGCGCTCCTGGGCTGTTCTGGTTCAGGTATGGAAATGACGATGGCAGTCATTAAGCTGGAATCCGCGCCGCCGGCTGAATTCCTGGAGCGGCTGATCCGCTGGCCACACACTCAGGCGTCATGACCACTCCCCATGAGGTGCGGTCCAAAAATGCTATCTATTGCTATAAATGGACATCAAACGCATACTGCCCATCAAGGAAAGGGTTACGCTCATGGCAAATGTCGCACTTGGAAGCCACTTCGAAGAGTTCGTGCAGAAGCAGCTGGATTCCGGCCGTTACAACAATGCCAGCGAGGTTGTCCGCGCCGGCCTGCGTATGCTGGAAGACCACGAGGCTGCTCGCGAACGCTGGTTGAATGACGAGATCCCGAAGCGATACGACGATCTGATCAACAATTCTGGCATGGGTGTCCCCGCAGACGCCGTGCGCGCCCGCTTTGAGGCCAAACGTCGAAGCGTAAGCGCCAAATAGGCATGACCTATCGCATCACTTACCACCCCGAGGCGGAAGCTGAGCTTGACCGGCTCTATGCTGATATCGTGGCTGAAGCGGGGGATCGCATCGCCGGTGACTACGTTGTGAGCGCGACGAACAGCCCGCCTTTCCTTTTGTGATTGAGGCCGCGAGATAAGCTCCTTCATCGATAGGAGCGGAACAGGATGGTTGGAGATCGCGCTGATGCCATGCTTGAAGTCATGGATGAAGGCATGCATGAAGCCAGGCACGAGGGAAAGTATCGTCGGATCGAGGTGATCACCGGTCGGCGCCAGCGGCGGAATTGGACTGACGAGGAGAAGGCGCGGATCCTTGCGGAAAGCGCGGAACCTGACGTGAACATCTCGGCCGTAGCCCGGCGCTGGGGCGTCAATCGCGGCTTGCTGAACGTCTGGCGTCGGGAAGCTGGGCTGACCTCTCGTGGCTCTGCCAAGACGTAAGCGCGATTTTCGATGCGCATTGACGACGGCAAGACCGATGAATGTGCGCGCATCGGTAGCGAGATCCGGCTCTATCCGGCGGCAGTAGTCTTGGAGAAGTTGAACGGCAGCAGGTCGCCGAT
>Ga0102592_1001389_pt1 | contig 27727 bp, 22 predicted proteins | sample AraplaCol_mMF_r2_FD_76861 | JGI IMG/M metagenome (GOLD analysis project Ga0102592, IMG submission 76861) | Arabidopsis root microbial communities from North Carolina, USA - plate scrape MF_Col_mMF_r2 (SPADES assembly) (version 2) | ecosystem: Host-associated > Plants > Roots > Endosphere...
CTGAAGAGCTGCCCAGGCTGTGGATGGCGACGATGCGCCCCACGCCGGTAATGATTCCGGTAAACATGCGCTATTTTCGCAGGGATTCAGGCCGGGGCGTGGGGAAGGGCCACTATTGCCCGGTAAAGGCGGCCTGGGCCGCGAGAAATAAGGCTAGAACCGGTCCCGGCCGAGGCCGCGGGCCAGCACGCGCAGGTCGGGGCCGATCCTCTCGGCCGACTGGAATTGCAGGGCCTGCGCGTCAGAAAGGCGCTCCAGCGGCCCCGAAGAGGCCATCCCCAGGCCGGGCCCGAGCAGCGTGGGCGCGAGGTAGACCAAGAACTCGTCGACCAGGCCTTCGCGGATCAGCGAGCCGTTGAGCTTGCTGCCGGCCTCGACATGCACCTCGTTGATTTCACGCCGCGCCAGGTCTTTCATCATGGCGGCCAAATCCACCTTGCCGCGGGTATCGGGCAGGCAGGTGATCGTGGCGCCCCTGGCTGCCAGGGCGGCCTCCTGGGGAGCGCCCTGAACCGCCGTGTAAATCCAGACCGGCCCACCACCCTCGAAAATCTTCGCGTCCACGGGTGTTTGCAGCAGGCTGTCGACAATCACGCGAAAAGGTTGCCTGGGTGTTTCGACCAACCTGACGTCCAGCCGGGGGTTGTCTTGCAGCACGGTGCCTATGCCCGTCAGGACAGCGCCGGCCCGGGCGCGCCAGGCATGGCCGTCGGCCCGCGCTTCGGGCGAGGTGATCCACTGGCTCTGGCCGTTGGCCAGTGCGGTGGTGCCGTCCAGCGAGGCGGCGATCTTCATGCGCACCCAGGGAGTCTGGCGGACCATGCGGCTGAAGAAGCCGATGTTCAGCTCCCTGGCCGCCGTGGCGCCCGTGCCGACCTCCACTTCGACGCCGGCCGCGCGCAGGCGCTCAAAGCCCTGGCCGGCAACCAATGGGTTGGGGTCCGCCATGGATGCGACTACTTTTCGGATGCCGGCGGCGATCAAGGCGTCGCAGCAGGGGCCTGTGCGCCCGTGGTGGGAGCAGGGCTCAAGCGTGACATAGGCGGTGGCGCCCTGGGGGGAGTGGCCCTGGGCTGCTGCATCCCGCAGGGCCATGATCTCGGCGTGCGGGCCGCCGGCTTGCTGTGTGTGGCCGGTACCCAGGATGCGCCCGTCAGCGGATACCAGGACGCAGCCAATGCGGGGATTGGGGGATGCGCTGGTGGGCGCTTTGGTGGCGGCCTGCAAGGCCGCCTGGATAAATTCAGAGCTGGTGTCTGTGGGGGTGGGCTGCTGCATTATTTCCTGCTGCGGCCGCATCGGGGGACGGGGCCTTGTTTTATCGCCAGCATTCCGCGATCAATGCGGCGGTCGGTGATGCGGCGGTGATGCCTTTGGTACCCGCCTGCGTCAAGGTGAAGCCACCGCACTTGTCATTGGCCATGGTGCCTGTGCTCAAAGGACGCATGATAAGCGTGAATGTGCTCGAGGCGGCGCTGCTGGCGTTGCCACCGGTGTTGGAGATTTCATAGAGCTGCGTGCCCTCGGCAGGCGCTCTCATCAGGGTGGGCGGCATGATGGCCCAGATGGTCTGTGAGCCCGTGCGGTCCGCGTCGTAGCGGTCGTTGGCTGCGTAAAAGCGCTGCATGTACTGCGCGGCTTGGGAGAGCTGCGCCCGCGCCGCGGCGCGGTTGCCGCGCGCGATGTAGCTCTGGTAGGAGGGTATGGCGATCGCGGCCAGCAGGCCGACAATCGCCACCACGATCATCAGCTCAATCAGCGTAAAGCCTGCCGAGCCGCCGTTTCGTTTCGAATTTGACATCATGGACTGATTCTCTTTGTAAAAGCAGCGATTATCAAGCTCAGTTGGCACGCGGGAAGAGCTGGCGCCAGGAACGGTTCAGGACCGATCCGGGGCAGAGGCCGGGGTGGGCTGCCCGATAAGCGGCGCTGCTGCAGTTGGCCGTCGTGCATTCGCTCTCATGAGCGGCGGCGTAAGCCGGGTCGGCGCAGGTGCCGCATTCCGAAACGTGGGCCAGCGCGTAGACCGGGTTGGTGCAGTCCTGGGGCGGGGGCGGGTTGCCGGTGCGGACCTTGATGTGGCCGCTGGAGTTCTGCACATCCCTCACTCCGGTGTCTTCACCGAGGGAGTTGAGGATCATCAGGATCACGTCCGTACCGTCGGCCAGCGAGGTATAGGCGCATACATTGGCGTCACTGGCGTTGATTTGCCCGTCGGCATTGGTGTCCAGCGTGCCGCCCGTGCGGCAAGAGGCGGTCAATGGGTTGATGTAGAAGCTCAAGGCGTTACTGGTGGAGGCCTGGCAGCTCGACGAACTGGCCTGGGGCGCGACCGTATCGATTTTGACGACATCGCCGTTGATCTGGAGCGGGTAGATGTCGCGCTGGCCGGCAAACACATTCAGGGGCAGCTTCCATCCGCGGCGTGTGGACCAATCCATGGTGGTCACCGCCGGGTTGTTGAAGCCTACTGTGTAGAAGCCTGTGACACCACCACCATTGATGGTGTTGCCCGTGCTCGGGTCAATGCCGACCGTAACGGCGGTGGCCTTGAGAACTTCCAGCTGCGCCTCGGTCACTGTATCGCTGCCGGTTGAGCCGAAAGGTTTTCTGTCCCAAAGGCCGTAGGCCGCCTGAACAGGGGTGGTCACGGCGGGGTCGCCGGCTTCAAACAACTTGCCGGTTGCCACTGACACCAGGTAGCTGGGCACGTAGCTGGCCTGGTCGGTGCGTGTGAGGACAGCCGGCTGGGCGGTGATGGGCAAGGGAGTGGTGCCGTTCAGCGCGGTAAACAACGCGACGCCACCGTTGCCAAGAGCCCAGGTGGAGGAAGTCGCACCGCTCAGGTCGAATTTCCACACCCGGCCTTGCAGGTCGCCGGCGTAGGCTCCGATGACTTGCTGCTTGTCGTTGTAAACCAGGCGCACACCGCCCAGCCCGTTGGCCAGCGTGTTGTCGGTCTTGATTTCCTTAAGCAGTTTGCCGGTGCCGGTTTCAACGATGAAGAGGCTGGCCTTCGCCGATTTGCTGTCGTAGCCATTGCCGAAGATGGTCACCCAGTCACCGCTGACCGTGATACCGCTCTGGGGTGTGCTCAAGACAGTGCCCAGTTCTGCGAATGAGGTCGTGGAGTTTCCTGGCATGACAGGAAATGCAGGATCGGGGTTCAGCTCCCACAAAATCGCCTTGCCGTTCATGTTGAGAGGGTCGGTGACGTTGAGCGCGAAGACGGACTTGGCGCCGGCGCCGGTGGTGCCTATGACCACATTGCGCCATCCCGTGGATGTGCCTCCGCCAGTCAGGTTGGGGGTGGTCAGGTAGGCGTCGACTTCGGTGAGCGGGCCGTCCACTGAATAGGTGTGGGCATAGGTATATCCGTCGCTGGTCAGTCCTTCCAGTTTTCCGAGCACGGACCGTGGAACATAGGCAAAGAGTTCGCGGCCGCCCACTGCGGCGCCGTTGCCTTCGCCGAAGGCATGCAGCATGCCGTCATTGGCGCCCACAAACAGCACCCCTTCGGCGCGGGCCGCCTTGTTGGCCATATAGGTCGCATAGGTGGTCAGGCCTGGCGTGGATGCCGGGAGCTTTTCGTACTGCGGATTGGTATTGTTCTTGATGAAGGCGGGCGTCGAGTTGACGATGTCGCCCAGGACCGCGGGGCGTTTCCTCATGCCGGCGCCTTCCTTGGTCCGCACGCCGCGCAGGTAGTCCACGATGTCGGAGGTCACCGCGGTGCTCATCTGCATATTGGTGTTGGTACCGCGCAGGTTGTTGGCCGCCGTCGTGATATTGGCATAGCTGAAATCAATGCCTTGCTTGGCCGCGTCCGTCCAGACGACGATGTTGCGGGAGGCAGGGGCGGGCAGCGTGGTCACCCCTGTCGGCTGGCCGTTGCCGTCGGTGGCGATGACCTGCCATGCGACACCATTGCTGTCGCCGTTGGCGGTCAGGTTGACCATCTGTACATTGCCCCACCAGGTTCCGCTGGTGTAGTAGGGCACAAACTTCTTGGTGCCTGCGGTCAGGGTCACGGCGGATGCCGCCACACCGGCTTGCGAGAACTGCTGGCTGGCGATACTGCCGATGACGTTGCCCAGGTCGGTCGCGAATTGCTGTGCATCGGTCACCGTAAGGAAGTCGCCGCCGCCGTTATGGGCCGCATGGCGCATGTCGTCAATCGTCGTGACGGTATTGAGCACCGGGGTGGCCCAGGCCAGGTTGCCGAGCTTGGCGCTGGCCACTTCGGCGTCGGTCATCTTGCCCGGGGCGCCGAAGCTCACCATATAGCTGGTCATGTTCTGCCAGAAGGGGGGGGCGGAGGGATCGCCGGTGCCGTTGTCGTTCGCGAGGTCACCGCGCAGGTCGGTGGCCCAGTACTTCAGGGCGATATCGGCCAGCGTGTCGGCGGTGCCGGCCGAGCCGTTGGTTTTGTCGGATTTACCCCTGTTGCGGATGTCGGTCTTGTTGCCCGGCGTGTAGCGGTAGGTTTTGGTGGAGTCCAGCGCGTGGGTGTACAGCGTCCCCAGGGTGCTGTCGGCATCGCCCACGCCTCCGGGCGCGCCATCGGTGTAAAAACCGTCGGTGATCAGCATGGCATAGGAACGGCGGCAGGAGAGGTGGCTGGCCGACGTTTCACCGGCGGGCGGCGCCCAGGGCTTGGATCCCCAGGGACCGTTGTTGGCATTGTTCTGGTAATACTTGCCGGCCCTGTCGAGCGCACCGCGCAGCGGTGTGCCGCCGTTGGGCACGCGCGCATCCAGCCAGCTGTAGAAGGCGGATTTGGCCACACCGAAATCGGTCATCGTATTGGGCGTGCCGTTGATGTCGCCATAGGCCAGGCGGAAGTTGTCGGCCTGGCTGGCAAAGGCCGCCGAGAGGCCGGTTTTTGCCGACTTGATGCGGTCGATATGGTAAGCGCGCCAATTGGCAATGTTCTGGCGTTCTTCGGCAAGCGTGCAGATGGTGCCGGCGCAGTCCGTGCGGGTGCCGCCATGCGCCCCAAACGGGTTGGTGGTACCGCTGCCGGCGGTGTTGGCACCGTTGAACCGGAACCTGTTTGTCTGCACCTGGTAGCTATCGTAGTTCCCCGTATTCGAGATGGCGGCGGACGTGGTGAAAGTGGTGGGATTGACACCTGTTTTCGGCAGGTACATGGTCACGACGGAGCTGTTGTCCACGGCCGCGTTACCTTGCAGAACGCCACCGACGTAACCGGGTTGGTAGACTTTTTTCGGGTTATAGAACAGCAGGTTGTTGACAGGGGAACTCTGGCGGGGATCAGCGCTGTCAATGCAATCCACATGGAAGCCCGGTATGCTGGTGGACCCGGGGTTTTCATTGACCAATGCGGTGGCTACATGCTTGGCGTATACACATTCCCAGTCCATGGAGCCCGAGGTGTCCAGCACCAGCGCGATGTTGGGCCTGACGTTCACGGTTTTGGACAGCAACGGTTCCTGCGCGACGACCGCGAATGAACTGTCCGCCGCGACCAGCGCGGCCGCGTAAAACGCGACGTTTCGAAAAAAAGAAAATTTCATGGCCAGGCCTTTCATGCTCGCGTTGAGCATCATTTCATGGTGACGACAGATTGAAGCCACACCTCGGTGCCCTTGGGTGCGCTTCCGTCTTTCGCGCCGACTTCAGGGCCGAAGCCCCGGGCGGTCGTGACAAAAACTTTGGTGTCGGCGGGGGTGAGGTATTGCGCCATGCATTCGGGCGAGCGGCCGAAATACACAGTGGTTCCGGCGTCGCCGGCGGAAGTCACCGCGACCGTCTTGAGATTGGCCGTTGGTGTCAGGGTGTCCCAGTTGGCCATGGTTTCCCAGCCGTACTTGGTGCCGGCGCCCACGGGAGCCGCTTCAGGCGCAAAGCCGGTGGCCGGATTCGCGGCATAGAGCTGCACCTGCTGCTCGCAATAGCGCAGCGCCGTTTCGGCTGTTTGCCGGGCCAGCGCCTGCTGGCGGCTCTGGTTGGCCACCTGCTCGCTTGACGAAGCGCCGCGAATCGAGATGCTGGCCAGCACCGAAAGAATCATCAGCATGATGAGGGCGACGATCAGCACGACGCCCTGCTGCCTGCGCATCCTGGCGCCAGGGTGTGGTTCAGGGATTGACATAACCTACTCCGTGATTGCGCAGCAGCACCGTGGTGCGATAGGCGCGGCGCAGCCTGCCGTCGGTGATATCGACATCGGCGCCGGCGCAGTTCTGATAGCTGGGTTTTGCGGCTGAGGTGCCAAGGTCTCCGGCCACCGCGTTTTCGCTCCTGACCACCACGCAGACCTGCGCCGCGACCACCTTGTTCCAGCGGTCCAGCATGGGCAGGGCCAGGAGGTTTGCATCCGTGGGATTGATGATGCCGGAGGCGCTCAGGTAGCCGCGTACATTCTGGCTGTTGGGCACGGCGGGCTCGACGACCGCGAAATTTACCGTCGCGCTTTCAATGTTTTCAGCCAGCACCTGAGATTGCGCCAGGTTCCCGCTTCCACGGCAGGTCAGCGTGTTGTTGGTGATGGCGATACGCGACTGCATGACGTAGTACCCACCCGCGCCCGCAGCCGCCACACCGTTGCCTATGCAATCCATAGGCAAGCCGCCGCTGGTGTTTTTTCCGGTGTTGAGGTCCCCCTCGTAGGCCACAGCCAATCCGAAACCGCCGCTTCCCGCGCAGGTCAGGGCGCTCATATTGGCGACGGTCGCGTCCGTGAAGCCTGTATTGCAGGCGTACAGGTTCCAGCCGCCCTGGCCCAGGTCGTTCTTGACGCCGCCGGTACGCGTGGGGTTGTAGCCCGCCTGGCGCAGTTCCTGGGTAAAAACGCTGAGCGCCATCTGCGCGTCTTCGTTCATCTGGCCTTGCGCCTGCGCATTGCGCGTAGCCGTGCTGCCGGAGATATACATGACGACCAGCGCGCCTATGACCACCATGCCCAATGTCATGGAGATCAAGAGCTCGATCAGGGTGAAGCCTGACTGGTGTTTTCCTTCGAATTTCCCAGTGCGCATGCGGTGGCGCTGCCGCGGGCAGCTTTTCGCGGATGAAGTCATAGCTGCACCTTCATGTAAAAGCAGCGCGGCAATGTGGCCAGGGCTTTCGCGGTGGCCGAGCAGTTGTCCGACAGCAATTCGGCGGACTGGTCGACGCCGCTGACCTTACGGGTGTTGTCCAACACGCCGGCTTCTTCCCAGAGGATCCAGATATTGGCCTGTGTGGCGCTCGCGCCAGGACGGCTCACTTCAACCCCGCCTTGGGGCAAGAGCGAGCGGACGCGACTCTGGAAGGCTGTGAGGTCCGCAGCCGCCAGCAATGCGGGGGTTGTGCAATTGGGAAAGGCGCAGGCCGCAGGGGCTGGGGGAAAACCGGTGGTCATCATCGACACGTCATAGTTGCCGGCGGAGAGCCCCGCTGGGTTGAGCCGGATCACTTCCGCCAGTTCTGTGGCCAGGGCGCTCGCGATGGCGCGATTGGCCGCATTTTTTTGCGCTGCGACCGAGTAGGCCTGCATGCCGGCAAGCGCCAGCATGCCGAAGGACATAAGCAGTATGGAAATGAGCACTTCCAGCAGCGACGAACCTCGCTGCGCCTTGCGCGAAGGAGCGGGTTTTCTGGTGAAACCTAGCATACGACGTCCCCTGTCTGGACCTTGACCCGGCCCACCGAGTTCATGCACAGGGTGCGGGTGTAATAGGCGTTGTTGGCGAATGAACCAGAGGCATGCACCAGCCACCGGCCAGACTGGCCGATGGCGCGGCCCGTGGCGTCATAAATGATGCGGTTGCCGGTGGTGACGGCCGCGGGGGTGCTGACCGCGACGGCGAAAAAGTCGGTAATGCCGGCCATGGGCTCCTGCGTGCGCAGCACGATATCCGTGCCGGCGTCGAAGCTGCCGTTGCTGTTGCTGTCAAGGAATACCACCCATCCCTCCATCCAGCCTCCGACGGCTGCGCCGTCGCCTGTGGAGCAGGCCGGGCTGGCTGCGGTGTAATTGGCGGTTCTGCAGATCGTCACGCTTTTTCCGCGCCGCATGGCTTCACCGCGCGCATAGCGTGTATCTGAAATAAACCCGTTGGTGGCCCGGGTGACCGACGCGTTGGCGAGCACTCCGAGGAAGGATGGCGCCGCGAGGGTCGCCAGAATCGCGATGATGGCCACCACGACCAGCACCTCGATCAATGTGAATCCATGCTGGAGCCGCCGCGTTACCGCGGAGGCTGCTGGGCGGCTAAATCCGGCCGGGTCGGTGGTCGATAGATTTTCGAACATGCGCAATTGTGAGCATGCGCAGGTGCTCCCGTCTCCGGTATTCGACGCCCGGTCAGCCTCGCGTGACGAACGGTCAGCGTGCCTGGCGCCCTAGCGCCTGACCTCGTCGACCAGGGTCTTGAACTCGTCGATGTCCTCGAAGCTGCGGTAAACGCTGGCAAAGCGCACGTAGGCGACTTTGTCGAGCTTCTTGAGCTCGCGCATCACGAGCTCGCCCAGGCGGTTGGAAGCCACTTCACGCACACCCAGGCTCAGCAGCTTTTCTTCTATGCGCTCTATGGCCGAGTCGATCTGCTCGGTGCTGACGGGGCGCTTGCGCAGCGCCAGGTTCATGGAGCCCAGGATCTTGCTTCGTTTGTACTCGATGCGCCTGCCGTCCTTCTTGACGATGGACGGGAAGGTGACGTCGGGCCGCTCATAGGTGGTAAAGCGCTTTTCACACGCGCCACACTGGCGGCGGCGGCGTATGAAGTCGGCGTCTTCGGCCACCCGGGTTTCGACAACCTGGGTTTCAAGATGGCCGCAAAAAGGGCATTTCATGGGTGTTGACCTGAATAAATGGACATCAATCCGCCCCTGGCCCATGGGAGCGGCGCGGGGCTCTCAAGATGGAAGCCTTTGCGCCGCTCATCACGATCAACGATAAACCGGGAAGCGGCTGGTCAGGGCGTGGACCTTGGCGCGGACTGCTTCCAGGGCGGCTGCATCACGCGGATTGTCGAGCACGTCGGCGATCAGGTTGGCGGTGGCGCGGGCTTCCTCGTCCTTGAAGCCGCGGGTGGTCATGGCCGGGGTGCCAATGCGCACGCCGCTGGTGACCATGGGCTTTTCCGGGTCGTTCGGGATGGCGTTCTTGTTGATCGTCATGTGGGCGCTGCCCAGCACCGCTTCGGCTTCCTTGCCGGTGATGCCCTTGGCGCGCAGGTCCACCAGCATCACGTGGCTTTCGGTGCGTCCGCTGACGATGCGCAGGCCGCGCTGCGTCAGGGTCTCGGCGACGATTTGCGCGTTTTTCACGACCTGCTGCTGGTAGGCCTTGAACTCGGGGCTCATGGCTTCCTTGAAGGCGACGGCTTTGGCCGCGATCACGTGCATCAGCGGGCCACCCTGCAGCCCGGGGAAGATCGCGCTGTTGATGGCTTTTTCATGCTCGGCCTTCATCAGGATGATGCCGCCGCGCGGACCGCGCAGGCTCTTGTGGGTGGTTGAGGTGACGATGTCGGCGTGCGGAACCGGGTTGGGATAGACGCCCGCGGCCACCAGGCCGGCGTAGTGGGCGATGTCCACCATGAAGATGGCGCCGACGGCCTTGGCCACCTTGGCGAAGCGCTCGAAATCGATGCGCAGGCTGTAGGCCGAGGCGCCCGCGATGATCAGCTTGGGCCTGGTCTCATGGGCCTTGCGCTCCATGGCGTCGTAGTCGATTTCTTCCTTGTCGTTCAGGCCGTAGGAGACGACATTGAACCATTTGCCGCTCATGTTCAGGGCCATGCCATGCGTCAGGTGGCCGCCTTCGGCCAGGCTCATGCCCATGATGGTGTCGCCGGGCTTGAGGAAGGCCAGGAACACGGCCTCGTTGGCCGACGCGCCGCAATGAGGCTGCACGTTGGCGGCCTCGGCGCCGAAGATGGTTTTAATGCGGTCGATGGCGAGCTGCTCGGCCACGTCCACGTGCTCGCAACCGCCGTAGTAGCGGCGGCCGGGATAGCCTTCGGCGTATTTGTTCGTGAGCTGGGAGCCCTGCGCCGCCATGACAGCGGGCGAGGCGTAGTTTTCGCTGGCGATCAGCTCGATGTGATGCTCCTGCCGGGCGTTTTCAGCCTGGATGGCGGCAAAGATTTCGGGATCGGTCTGTTCGACCAGGATGTTGCGGTGGTACATGGCAGTCCTTAAAGACGTGGTCCCTATTCAATGAAAGAACAAGGGCTGCCCAGGCGAACGGCTGAACGCTTGGGCCAGACGGCTTTCAGCGGTGCGCTTCCCAGTGGTGTCCCACGTCAGCATCAGCGGTTGCGAAAACCTTGAGCCTATCGCCAGTCGCGCACCCGGCTAGTGTACCTGAGGGCGCTAAAAAATCGCGACGAAAGGTCGCATGTCCGTGGCCCGGAAAGCAAAAAGCCGGGCGCTTCGCGGCGGCCCGGCTTTGCGGCGTGAGGCCCGGCGGTCAAGCCGGACCCCGGTGGGGCTCAGGACTGGTTCAGCAAGGCCACTTTTTCGGGTGTTTTGCCCTGCAAGGCGGGCGTGTCGGACTTGTCGGGCATGGAAGCCGGGACGGGGCGTGAGGCACCGGGCTCGGCAAAGAAAGGCGAGGGCTTGCCGCGCTTGGAGGCGGACGCCACCACGGCCAGCAGGCGGGCATGCTCACCCATCACCTTGCTGGCGTAACCGCCGTCGTCGTCCATGTTGGCGGCCCCCACGTAATATTTGAGGCCACCTTCGATGGAGCCGGCGCGGGCGATGCACTCCTGGAGCACTTTGACGCCGACGCGCAGGTTGGTCACCGGGTCGAAGGCCGCCAGCTTGCCGCCGAAGTTGTCGTATTTGTCGTGGTGCACCTTGGTCATGACCTGCATCAGGCCCTGGGCGCCCACCGGGCTTTGCGCGAACGGGTTGAAGCCGGATTCGATGGCCATGATGGCCAGGATCAGGGTCGGGTCCAGCTTGGATTTCTCGCCGATTTCGAAGGCTTCGGCAACCAGTACGCTCAAAGGCTCCGGCGCCACGCCGTATTTCTTGCTGAGCCAGTAGGCCACTGCTGCCTGCTGGGCCGGCAGGTCCTTGGGGTTGGAAGCCGTGGCGCGCTCGATGGCGGCGGGTTCGGTAAAGCCGATGGCCGCCTCCTGGCGCTGCTGCAGCCAGGTCATGAGCTTGAATTCACCAGCCTGGCGCAGGTCGGGCCGGGCAGTCAGTGTGATTACCGCGAACACAACCGCCAGGCCCAAGAGGGCGAAGCTGTTGTGGGTAATCTCGAAAAAGCCCTGGGCGATGTCATCAGCAATGGTTGAAATACTGCTGCGTACACTTTTCAAGTGTGCCTCAAGGCCGAATTGTCCTAGCGCTGTCATAGCACTCCTTTCTACGCTTGCAGGCCCTTGAGGGGCCAAGCAGGCTTTGATTGGGTCGCCATCAAACCAAGGCATGCCTTGTGGGTGTTGACCCCTGTTTGACGTTGCCGTCTTCCGGGAGGAAGGGGGCAGCGGAGATTCGGGTTGTCCCTAGGTTTCTGTGGGACTGGCGGGATTCTATGGGGTCGTTAAATAACCTGTCAATAATAATGAAATAAGTTTTTATATCAAATAAGCAAATAAAAACCTTGATTCTGGGCGGAATCCGCCTGAATCAAGGTAGTTACGGCCTCTTTTTGAGATCAAGCTCTAAGTTAAATTTGCCGTGAAAAATACCGGATCAGCGCATCGCGGGTCCGGCTGTAGGCGGATTTCGATGATCGATGTGGGGCGAATGGAGCGATTCCGGATGCCTGGGCGCTCCGCAAAGGCAGTGGCAATCACACCGGTCCCTGTGATTGAAAAGATGGCCTTGCCTCCAGGCCAGCGGAGGTTTAACCTGCAGTTGCCTGTTGATTCAGGCATCCAACCGGGTAGCCAACCCCGGAAAACCTGGAGGCAATCACTTGCTTTCACCGCACTGGAGACGATTCATCTCTTCTTTGCGAAACCCGACGGCATGAGCATAAAGCCCGCCGTCAACCCCGGTCGGTTCAACCGCCCGGGGTTTTTCTTTTGGGGCTCCCTTTTACTCTTATTGCCTGGACAGGTGACCGTCTTTTTCAAATAAGTCATTGACCGATTGGCGCCCGCGTTAAAAACTCGGCGCCTATGGCAATCAAAGATTTGAAGAATAAATGGCGCGACATCGACTGGCGGAACACCGCAAAAACCTTGCCCACACGGGCCGCCGACATGGCCCGGTCGCCCTTGTGGCGCCGCCGTGCCGCGTGGGCGCTGGGCGTGCTGCTCGTGCTTTGGGCGCTGGCTTATGCGGCCGTGCCGGTCATCCTGAAGTCGCAACTCGAGAAGATTGCCTCTGAAAAACTGGGCCGCCAGGTCACAGTGGGCGCGGTCGACTTCAAGCCCTGGTCGCTCGAACTGACCCTGCACGACCTGGCCATCGCCAGGGCCGGATCTGCCGATACGCCCCAGGCCGGCCCCCAGCTGGCCATCAAACGCATATATATAGACGCTGAGCTTGAATCCCTGCTGCGGCTGGCGCCAGTGGCCGATGCCGTGCAGGTGGATGAACCAGTCGCCTTCCTTGCCTACAAGGGAGCGGGCCGTTATGACATCGACGACATCCTGGATCGCCTGAAAACACCGGCAGACCAGCCGGCCACGGACCCGCCGCGCTTTGCGGTCTACAACATCGTGGTGAGCGGCGGGCGCATGGATTTTTCGGACCAGTCCGTCGGCAGGACTCATGAGCTGAGGGATTTGAGCCTCTCCGTGCCCTTCCTGAGCAACCTCAAGTCCCAGCGCGAAATCAAGACCTCGCCGCACCTGGCCTTCAAGCTCAACGGCAGCAGCTTTGATACCGCCGCCGAAGGCACACCCTTTGCCCAAACCCACAAGACCGATGCCACCCTGTCTCTGCGCGGCTTTGACCTGAGCCCCTATCTGCCGTACTGGCCGGCAACCCTGCCCTACAAATTACAAGGCGCCGTGCTGCATGCCGACGCCAAGGTCGCGTTTGAGCAGACGCCTGCCACGGTGGTGCGTATCTCCGGCACGGTGACGGCGGAAAAGGTGCGCGTGCAGGCGGCAGGCCGGGTGCAGGCTGCCGCACCGGCGCAGGCCCCAGGCCTCAAGCCGGGCGGCAAGCGCGGCGCAGCGGGCAACGAAGCCCCGCCCGCGCCTCCCACGGATATGCTCGCCTTTGAGCGGCTCCAGGTAGCCATGGCCGATGTGCGGCCCCTGGAGCAGTTCGTCAAGCTCGCTGCGGTCGAGTTGACCGCACCTACACTGTCCGTTGTGCGCGACCGGGCGGGGCGGATCAATCTGTTGCCGTCCGCCACTGTGGCTGAAAAAAGCGAAACAGCTTCGCCGGCCCCTGGGAGCCCGGCAGCTTCGGCCAAGGCGACGGCATCGGTCCCCTGGAAGGTGCAGGTTGGCCGCGTCGCCGTGCGTGCGGGCAATCTGAACTGGCTTGACGAAACCCTGGCATCGCCTGCAGATATCCGCTTGAGCGGCTTGCAGCTCAATGCCACGGCGATCGCCATGCCTTTCGCGGCCAGTGCGCCCTTGCAGTTCGATGGCTCGGTAGGCTTTGATCCGCCTGCCGTCCCTGTGCCCGCGTCCGCCAAATCCGGTATCGGGGCGGGTGCCAAGCCCGCCGCAGCGGCGGCTCCTCCCACTCCGGCGCTGCTGACTTTCCAGGGCAGCGCTACCGACCAGGCCGCGCAGCTCACAGCCAAGGTGACGGCCTGGCCGCTCGGCATGGCCGCCAAATACGTGGGCCAGTTCCTGCTGCCGGCGCTGAACGGCCAGCTTGACGCCGAGCTGGGCGTGCACTGGCAGGCGGCCGCCGGCGACAAGCCGCAGGTGCTGCGGCTCAGCGCGCCGCAGCTGGCGGTGAGCGAGGTGCAACTGGCCCAGGGGAAGGTTTCGCTGGTATCGGTCAAGCGGGTGGACCTGGCGCAGGTGGACATCGACCTGGCAGGCCAGAGCTTCAAAGCCGCCAAACTGATGCTCACGCAACCCAAGGCCCTGGTGGACCGCGACAGCGACAAGCGATGGATGTATGAGCGCTGGATGGCGAAGCCCCACACAGCCAATGTGCCACCGGCCCCGCCACCCACGGATACGGCCACGCGGGCGTCCGCGCCGTCCTGGGCCGTGGCCATCAGTGACGTGCAGCTCGAAGGCGGCGCGATGTCGTTTTCCGACAAGGCCGGCGCCAGGCCGGTGGCTTTTGAGGTCACCTCGGCCAAGGCCCAGCTGGGCGGGCTGGTGCTGGATGACAGGCCCGCGTCACGGGCGCAGGCCGCCAGGCCCATGCCGCTGACCGCTTCCCTGCGCCTGGCCGCGGGCCGATTCGAGCCCGGCAAAGTGGACTTCAACGGCAGCCTGGGCTTGGCGCCGCTCCAGGCCCAGGGCCGCCTGCTGGTCGACCGGTTGCCGGTGCAGGCTTTCGAGCCTTACTTCGCCGACACCCTGAACATCGAATTGCTGCGCGCCGATGCCAGCTTCAAAGGGCGGGTGGCCTATCGCCAGACACCGGCGGGGCCGCAGGCCCAGGTGACGGGCGATGTGTCGCTCGAAGAACTGCGCGCCAACACGCTGGCACCCAGTGAAGACCTGCTGGCCTGGAAGGCATTGAACCTGCGCGGCTTTCATGCGGCGCTCGAGCCGGCCAAGGCCACGCGCGTGGAGGTCAAGGAAACGGTCCTGACTGATTTTTTCGCGCGCGTGATCGTCATGCCCGACGGCCGCATCAACCTGCAGGACCTCGTCAAATCGGGCGGTCCGGCGGAGGCCGGTGCTGCCGCAGCAGCAGCCGCTGCACCGGCATCCGCGCCCGCCACATCGCAAAAAAATGTGGCCCCAGATGGAAAAGGCGTTCAGGTTGCCACGGCCCCGCCGCCCATCGTGAGCTTCGGGCCCATCAGCCTGATCAATGGCAAGGTGTTGTTCTCCGACCGCTTCGTCAAGCCGAACTATTCGGCCGACCTCAGCGACCTGACCGGCAAGCTCAGCGCCTTTTCATCGGTGGCGCCCGCGGCGGCGGCCGGCGCGTCCGCAGCCCCGGCCATGGCCGACCTGGAACTGCGCGGGCGCGCCGAAGGCACGGCTTCGCTCGAAATCCTCGGCAAGCTCAACCCGCTGGCCAAGCCGCTGGCGCTGGACATCAAGGGCAAGGTGCGCGACCTGGAACTGCCTCCGCTGTCGCCGTACTCCGTCAAGTATTCGGGCTACGGCATCAACCGCGGCAAGCTCAGTGTCGATGTGAGCTACCTGGTGCAGCCCGACGGCAAGCTCACGGCCACCAACAAGGTCATCCTGAACCAACTCAGCTTCGGCGAGAAGGTGCCGGGTTCCACCGCCAGCCTGCCGGTCAAGCTGGCCGTCGCGCTGCTGGCCGACCGCAACGGCGTGATCGACATCGACCTTCCCATCAGCGGCTCGCTCAATGATCCGCAATTCAGCCTGGGACCCGTCATCGTCAAGGTCATCGTCAACGTGATCGTCAAAGCCATTACCGCGCCTTTCAGCCTGCTGGCCAATGCCTTTGGCGGTGGTGGGGAGGAACTCAGCATCGTGGGCTTTGCACCCGGCAGTGCCGAGTTGCGCCCCGAGGCCAAGGCCGGGCTGGACAAAGTCGCCAAGGCGCTGGCCGACAGGCCTTCGCTCAGGCTTACCGTGGTGGGCACCAGCAGTGTTGAGGCCGAACGCGAGGGTTTCAAGCGCGAGCGGCTGGATGCCTTGGTGCGCGCCGAAAAGCGCCGCATCACAGTGAAGGAGGGCGGTACCACATCGGCTGCCGTCAGCGTCAGCCCGGCCGAGTACCCGGACCTGCTCAAGGAGGTTTACAAGCGTGCCGACATGCCCAAGCCGCGCAACCTCATTGGCCTGGCCAAGGACCTGCCGGTGCCCGAGATGGAAAAACTGCTGCTGGCCGACATCAAGGTCAACGACGACGCCATGCGCGAGCTGGCCGTGCAGCGCGGCGTGGCGGTGAAGGATTACCTCGCGTCGCGCGATTTGCCGCCCGAAAGGCTGTTCCTGGGCGCGGCCAAGGCCGTGCCGCCGGAAGCCAAATGGACACCCCGCGCGGAATTGAATTTGGCGATGCCCTAAAAAAGGCGAAAATAGCACCAGCGCTTTATTGATAAAGCTTTTAGGGCCCAGGGCCGGTGCGCTGCAACGCGGGTTGCGCGGCGCGGCCTCCCATCCACTCCAATTCCTGCTGCCGCTGCGCGAAGCTTCCCCTTCACCAGGGTGCCTTGCGTCGGCGGCACCTATTTTTTGAGTTTGTGTTCCCATGTTCAAATCTTCCAAACCTGAAACTCCCGCCGTGAAAACGCCATCCACCAAGCAGGCGGAAGCCCATCCGCTGGACGGGCTGACCGGCGGCGCATTTTCCGCGCCCACGTCCGGCGAGCGCGCCTCGCGCATACGCAACTGGCTGGCGACCGGGCCCACCGCCGAGCAGATGGCCGAGGTCTACAAGGACCTGGCCAACCGCGACAAGGGCGCGGCCAAACCGCTGAAGGAAAAGCTCGACGAGATCAAACGCAGCAAGGGCCAGGAGGCCGTCGCTGCCGAGTGGGCCGAAAAAGCGCAGGCGCTGCTGGCCGTGCCCAAGCTCAACCTGGCCGATGCCCTGGCCTGGCAGCGTGATGCCGCCAAGGCCGGCGCGCCCCTTTCCAAGGAGCCGCTGGCCGGTTTCAAGGCCCAACTGGCCGAGCGCGTCAAGACCATTGAAGACCTGCAGCACCGCACCCAGGTGCAACGCGAAGCCGCGGTTTTGATCGCGCAGCGCATTGAAGTGCTGTCCATCAAGCCCTGGCGCGAAGCCGAGGGCGCGCTGGACACCCTGAAGGCCGACGTTGCGCACTGGCAGGGCCAGGCCGATGAGCTCACGCAGGATGCCAACTGGGCCAGCGTGGATGCCAAGTTCCCGCCACTGCTCGATGCCTCGCGCGGCCAGTTGCTGGCCGTGTGGGAGGCCTTCCAGGGCGCGCTCACGCAGGCCGTCAAGGCCGCAGAAGACACGGCCGCGCCCTTGCCGGCGGTGCCCGTGTGGGCCGACGAACTGCGCGCCGCCCGCGGCCAGGCTCCCGTCGAGGGCGAGCAGGCCGCGCGCGCGCCCAAGGCCAAAATCGATCCGGCCGTGCTCAAGGAGATGCGCGAAAAATCCGCGGCCGCCGTGCAGGCTGCGCTCGCCAAGCTTGAGCATGAGGTCACCGAAGGCCACGGCAAGTCCACGCCCAAGGTCGCGGCCGAGTTGCGCCAGGCGCTCAAGGAAAACATCCGCAACATCGACAGCAAGCTCGAGGCCGCCGCGCACGCGGCACTCACCGCGGCTGGCGAGCTTGAAGGCTGGCAGCGCTGGCGCGCCGACCAGATCCGCGAAGAGCTGGTCGCCAAGGCCGAGGCGCTGGCGGCCAAGCCCCTGGGAGGGCGCAAGCAGCAGGAATCCCTGCGCGCACTGCGCGAGCAGTGGAAAACCAGCGACCAGGGCGGCATCCCCAATCACGCGCTGTGGAAGCGGTTTGACGACGCTTGCAACGAGGCGCACAAGGTCGTCGAAGCCTGGCTCGAAAAGCTCAAGGAACAGAATGAAACCGTCAAGGCCGAGCGCAAGCTGCTGATTGACGAAGTGCTGGCCTGGGCCGAAGCCAACAAAGGCAATACCGACTGGAAGCACCACATCCGCAGCCTCAACGGCTTTGTCGAAAAATGGCGCGAGGCCGGCCACCTGGGCGAAAAAGCCTTTGCCGAAATCCAGCCTGTGTGGAAAGCCGCCATGGAAACGGCCGATGCGCCGCTGACCGCCGCGCGCGCCGAGAGCATCTCGCGCCGCAAGGCGATGATTGAGGAGGCCAACGTGCTGGGCGCCGAGCCGCAGCTGCGCATAGACGCCGTCAAGTCGCTGCAGCAGCGCTGGCAGCACGAGGCGCAGGCCGTGCCGATAGAACGCAAGCAGGAACAGAAGATGTGGGACGCTTTCCGCAAGCCCATAGACGACGCCTTCCAGCGCAAGACCGCCGAGCGCGAAAAGGCCGCCGCAGCCCTCGGCGAATACGACCGCATGGTGCTCGAAGCCTCCAAGGCCGTGGAAGCCGCCACCGCCAGCGGCGATGCTCAGAAGATCCATGCCGCCGCCAAAGCGCTGGAAGCCGTTGTGCGCGGCCAGGTGCCTGCGCCTGCCGCCGCTGCCCCCGCTGCCGCCATGCCTTCCGTGGAGGTCGCGCTGGCTGCCGCCGGCAGCGAACCCGCTGCTGAGCCTGTGGCCGATGCACAAACCGCCGCCGCCGCGGAGTTCGCCGAAGCTGGCGAGCCCGCCAGCGCGCCCGCCGAAGCAGCCGCCGCGCCCAAACCGGCACCCAAACCTGTTGTGGCGCGTCGCGGCGATGATCGCCCTGGCATGAAAAAAGTCGAGCCCGCAGCCCCGGGGCGTGGCGGCAAATTCGGTGACCGCAAGGATGGACGCCCCGGCGGCAAGCCGGGCGGACCGCGCCAGGGTGCCGACAACAAGTTCGAGCCTTACCGCCCTGATCGCGACAACCGCGACGGCCGTGATGCCCGGCCGAGTCGTGACGAGCGGGGACCGCGCCTGGGTGACGCCGCTTTCCGCGCCCAGCGCGAAGCTTTTGACGCGGCCAACCAGGCCCTGAAAAAGCTCGCCATGCAGGCCCATGGCGAGGTGCTGACCCACCTGCTCACCGCCTGGGAAAAACGCGACCCGGCGCAACTGCCCAGCGCGCAGGAGCTCGGCAAGGCCGTGCCGCCGGCGGTGCGCAACCGCTGGGTGCAGGCCGTCAGCACACCATCAGGCAAGGACGCCTCGGAGGCGCTGCTGCGCCTGGAGATCGCCGCCGACCTGCCCACGCCGGCCGAGCACATCAGCGCGCGCCGCATGCTGCAACTGCAGCTGCTCACCAAGCGCAACGCGCCCGCGCCGGCCGAGACCTGGGGCGAGGATACGGCCCAGGTGCTGGCTGCCGACTTTGACGCCGGCAACGCCAGGCGCGTGCAGAACGTGCTTAAGACACTGCTGAAACGATAAGTGACGGGCGGGCGCCGCGCGGCGCTTTCCCCGCGGCATCGCGCTGCTCAGCGGGCCGCTTCGATCAGGTGGGCAATTCCGTCATAGCCCAGGCGCCGCGCATGCTGTAGCGCGTTCAAGCCATCGTGGTCGATCAGGGCCGTGTTCGCGCCTGCCGCCAGCAGGCGCTGGACCACGGCCGTGTGTCCCTGCATGGCGGCCAGCATCAAGGGTGTGCGTCCCGCCGCATCTGCCGCATTGAGGGCCGCGCCTTGCTGGAGCAGGCGCTCCACCTGCGGCAGGTCGCCCGCGCGGGCTGCGTTCTGCAATGCGCCCGCCAACCTGGGTATGCCGGGCGCTTCGGCGCGCAGGGAGACGCCTGGCGCGCTGAGCTTGTCCCGCCTTTGTTCCGGCGCCGCGGCTGCCGCTGCCGCTGCCGCAGGTGCTGGTGCTGGTGCTGGTGCTGGTGCTGGTGCTGGTGCTGGTGCAGCCACAGGGGCGGGGGCTTGAGGCGCGGGTGCGGCCGGCGCGGCACGGGTCACCGCTGGCGACGTTGGCGCCGGGGCGGCCAAACCACCTGTTGCGACATCGGCCTGGCTTGCGGGCCTCCCCGCCTGTGGGGCATCCCTGGTCGCGGCAACTTCCGGTACAGGGGGCGGCGGGGGTGGCTGTGAAGGCATTGCCCTTGTCGAAGGCGGCGGCGCTGCCTCTGCTTCGGCCTTCGGCGCCGCCGATCCGGTGACGGTGGGCCGGGTTGCGGGTTTGGCTGCCGCCGGACTTTCGGCTAGCCCGGCTTTGGCGCTGCGGCTGTCGGCCAGGGAACTTTTCGGCGCCGCGGGCGTTGGGGCGGTTGCAGGTGCAGGTGCAGGTGCAGGTGCAGGTGCAGGTGCAGGTGCAGGTGCAGGTGCAGGTGGCGCGCTCGCGCTGGGCTGCCCAAACGCCAGGTCTTTTTCTTCCTCCGTGCCGCGGTCGTATTGCAGCACCAACAGGCCCGTCAAACCCGCCAGCGCCAAGCCAGCGAGTGCGGATATCTTCCAGCGCGACTGGTTGGCCGCGTGCGGCCTGGGCGCGTCGCTACTGGCGGGCGGAACCTGCCGACCAGCCGCAAGCACCATCTGCGCATGGGCGCGCACCGCTTCCCGCACATGCGCGCCGGGGCGGCGCGCGTCCTGCGCGCTGGCTTCGCGGTAGCGCTGCGTCAGCTCATCGCCGGGCGGGCTGCGGTCAGGCTCTGTCATGCAAACTCCTGTAGCTGCTGGCGCAAGCTGTTTCGGGCATAGCGCAAACGGCTTTTGGCGGTCTCGAAACTCACGCCGGTGGCGGTGGCGATCTCGTCCACGCTGAGGCCGGCTTCGGCCTGCAGCAAAAAGGCTTCGCGTTGCTCCCGGGGCAGGCACTCGACCGCGGCGATCAGTGCAGCCGCCTGCTCGCTGGATTCCAGCCGGCGCAGTGGGCCGAAGCCCGAGTCGGCCGCCAGTGTGTCGGCTATGCCAGGGCCTTCGCCGTCCTCCCCATCGGCGTCACGGCCGTCAATGCTCACATGGTGGCGCGCGCTGCGAAAGTGGTCAACGAGCCGGTTGTGCGCCATGGTGAACAGCCAGGTCTTGAAGCGCGCGGATACTGTGTAGGTGGAGGCGCTGCGCGCCACGGCAAACCAGACGTCCTGCAGCAAGTCGTCAGCCACCGCCTGCACCCGAACGCTGCGAAATACATAGCGCCAAACACCGAGCTCGTGGCGCGCATAGAGCGCATCGAACGCCCCGATGTCGCCGGCCGCAAAGCGCAGCATCAGCGACTCGTCGCTGTCCTCGGCTGCGTCGTTGTTCGTGGCGCTGGGCATGCGCCAGATTATCACGGCGCGGCGCTGTTTTTTCAGTACCGGCGAGGTGGTGGATCGGGCACATAGGAGGCGTTGCCGGACTGCGGGAAGGGGTTGGGATATTGCTCTACCGGTTCGCGGATCACGCCGCTGGCAATCAGGTTCTCGCGGCTGTCGTAGCGGATGCGTATCACCTCATTGGGCTGCGCCTGCAGGCGCGCGAAGCTGGTATGCGACACCACCGAGCTTTCGCGCGCGCCATGGCCTGTGCCCAGTTTGGGTGCCGGTAGCGGAGACGGTTGTGGTTTCCTGAGCAGGCCTTCGGCGGAGGCCGAGGCTTCCGCACCGCCGGCCATGCGGTCGGCCAGCGCGGATTTGCCGGCTGAGGGCGACTCAGCCAGGAGCGGCGGGGCTGCGGGGAGGGCGCGCAGGCTGGCGGGGGCGTCGGCCTCGCGATCGGCCCGGTCCGGGTTCGTATAGGCGGGTGCCTGCACGACCGGCTCTGGTGGTTGCTCGCGAAACAGCGCCACGCCAATCACGCCGACATTGGCCGGCCTGCCGGTGCGGCCCGCATAGGAATCCCCAAGAGCGGAAAACTCGAACGCCGCGACTTCGCTGCTGTTTTTGCGCCAGCCCGTCACCTGGTACTGCTGCCGGGGCGAGAACACATAGCCGGTCTGGTCCCAGGCGGCGGTCTCGCCGCTCAGCACGTTGACGCCGTCGACGGCGGTGACGGCCAGCAGCCGTTCGCCGAGTTTGTTGCGTACGGCGATCGCATATTTGGCGCCGTAGCGGCCCGCCACCCAGTATTCGCCGCGATGGTAGTAGAGCGGCAGCGTGGCGCCGGTGGCGCGGTCTATCACGGTAACGTCGGCCAGGCGGCCGACGGCCTGCGCCGGCAGGGCCCAGGCGGACAGGGCCAGCAGGATGGAGGCGGGGAGAATGAGGGATTTCATGGAAGCTCCGCAAAGTGGTGGAGCTCCATGAAACGAAGCAGGACGGGAAAAGGGGTTAAGCGCTGTTCAAAACTTGCCTGCGACGGTTCCGGCAGTTTCGGAGATTTGCGCCGCTGTTGACCCTCCGCTTATTTGGCGGGAATGAAGAATTTGTCGAAGAGCACCGTCAGCGGAGCGAAATCCCGGGTGAACTTCTCGCGGTTGACGAAGTAGGCCTCGCAGGCCACGCCGAAAAACTCGGCCGGTGAAGTCGCGCCATAGTCGTCCAGCCAGGGGGGCTCTGCACCGAAGCGCTTGGCCATGGCGACTTTCTCGCAAAATTCATCGTAGGCCGGCTGCATCACCGAGTGCCATCCACTCAGGGCGCTGCGGGTGGGCAGGGGCGGGCAACCGTCCGCGGCGCCGTCGCGCATGTCGATCTTGTGGATGAATTCGTGGATCACGACGTTATGCCCATGCTCGGCCGCACTGCCCGCGGCGGCGACGTCCTGCCAGCTCAGGGTGACGGGGCCGCCCTCCATGGCTTCGCCCAGCAGTTCCTCGCTGTAGCGGTGCACCACGCCGGCATGGTCCGTGACCTCGCGGCGTGCCAGCATGGCGCCGGGATGCACCACGATGCCCTTGAAGTCGTCATACCAGCGCAGGCCCAGGTGCAGCACCGGCAGGCAGGCCTGCGCGGCGATCGCGACAGCCATCTCGTCGGTGACTTTCAAGCCGTGCGCGCCGGTGAACTCCTTTTGCCGCAGGAATTTCCCGGCCATCTCGTGCAGTTGCTGCAATTCGCCTACCGGCCGGCGGGCCAGGAAGGGAAAGCTCAGCAAGGTGTCCATCCACAGGTTGTCGGGAATGGTCTTGGTGGGGGCGCTCTGGCGGCCCAGCGTTCGTAACCAGTTCAGCATGGCGTTATGTCCAGGTCAGGGACAACAGATTTGGGGCCTGAAGGATAAAAGCAAAAGGGGTAGGCCCCAAGTGAAAAAGAACAAAAGCAGAAAAGAAGAAAACGGGACGGGCCGGAAGGAGACGGGTCCTTACGCCAGCCGGATACGCTGCGGGCCGCCGCTGGCCGACAGGCGCAACACTTCGGCACGCGGCTCGGAGGCGGCCAGGTCCCAGTCGCTGAGCACGACGCGGGAGAGGCCTTCACCCAGGTCGTGCATGGCCGGCTTGTGGGTATGGCCGTGAATCAGCGTGGATGCCTTCGCGGCGCGCAGCCATTGGCGGGCGGCGCCGGCATCGACGTCCGCATAGGATGCGCCCGATTGCTTGCGCGCCTCGCTTTGCCGGCGCAGTCCGCGCGCGATCTCCTGGCGCTCGGCCAGGGGTTTTGCCAGGAAGGCGCGCTGCCAGTCCGCGCCGCGCACCTGGCGGCGGAATTCCATGTACTCGGTGTCGTCCAGGCAGAGTGCATCGCCGTGCGAGAGCAGCCATCGCCGGCCCGAGCCAGCGGGAAACTCCAGGACTGTCGGGTCATTGAGCAAGGTGGTATTGCACAGGTCCATCAGCGCCTGGCCCACCAGGAAGTCGCGGTTGCCGTGCATGAAGAAAAGGGCCAGCCGGCCGGCGGTTTGGCCCATGGCACGCGCGCAGAGCGCGTCAAAGCCGGGGGAAGCTGCGTTGAGTTCTTCCTCGCTGACGGCATCGTCGCCAACCCAGGCTTCAAACAGGTCGCCCAGGATGAAGACCGCGTCGGCGGGCGTGCTTTCGAGGTAGTGCCGCCAGGCGTCGAAGGTGGCGGGCTCGGCGGCCTGCAGGTGCAGGTCGGAAATGAAATCGACCGTGCGCCAGGACGGCGGCGCCAGAAGCTTCGCCATCCGGGGTACGGTCGTGGGGGTAGTCACCGGCAGAGGTGGGCTGCTTTCGGCGGGCTGGTCAGTCCAGCGAGATGGCTCGCTGGATGATCACGTCTTCCAGGGGAACGTCGTCGTGAAAGCCCTTGCGGCCGGTCTTGACGGCCTTGATCCTGTCGACCACATCGGTGCCGGCAATCACCTTGCCGAACACGGCATAGCCCCATCCTGAAGGGCTGGGCGCGGTGTGGTTCAGGAAACCGTTGTCGGCCACGTTGATGAAGAACTGCGAACTGGCCGAGTGGGGAGCGTTGGTGCGCGCCATGGCGATGGTGTAGTTGTCGTTCTTCAGGCCGTTGTTGGCTTCGTTCTCGATTTCTGCGTCGGTGGGCTTTTGTTTCATGCCGGGCTCAAAACCGCCGCCCTGGATCATGAAACCGGGAATCACGCGGTGGAACACGGTGTTGGCGTAGTGGCCCTTTTTCACGTAGTTCAGGAAGTTGGCGACGGTCTTGGGTGCCTTGGCGTCGTCCAGTTCCAGCGTGATGACGCCGTATTCAGCGATGTGGAGTTCGACTCTGGGTTTGCTCATGATGGTGTCCTGTAGAGGTAAGTCAATCAATTGACGAGGGTTGCTGATTTGATGAGGACAGGCGTCTTGGGAACGTCGGTGGGGAAGGGGCCGCCCGAGCCCGTGGGCGTCGACCTGATCCGGTTCACCACATCCATGCCGCTGACAACTTTGCCGAACACCGTGTAGCCATAGAGCTGCGGCGCATTGACGAGCTGGGCGCGCGGGGTGTTCTCATAGACGCGGCCCTGGTATTCGAATTTGGGCACGGGGTCGCCGGGTGGGATGATGGTGGGGTTCAGGAAGTCGTTGTCCTTCACATTGATGAAGAACTGCGCCGTGGCGGAATTGGGGTCGTTGGTACGTGCCATGGCCAGGGTGCCTACCTCGTTTTTCGGGCCGCCTTTGGCGAGCGCCTCGCGGCCTTCATGCGGCACCGGCGGGCGGGTCTTCTTCTCGGCATAGGTGGCGTCGTAACCCCCGCCTTGAATCATGAAGTTGCTGATCACGCGGTGGAAAATCGTGCCGTCGTAGTGCTTGTCCTTAACGTACTGCAGGAAGTTTTCAACCGTCTTGGGGGCCTTGTCGGGATAGACCTCGACCACGAAGTCGCCCTCGCTGGTGGCGAACCTGACCTTGGGCGCATTTTGCGCGAGCGCCGGGCCGGCCAGCAGGGCCAGGCCCGTGGCGGCCACCACCGCGAATGCGGCGCGGCGCCATGGGGAGAGGAGAAGCGAGGCCGCGGACACGGCCGGCCTTGGTTGAACTGCCATCAAATGGCTCCTTCGAAGAATATTTTCCACTGGCTACCCTGGCGGATCCAGTACTGGCGCTTGGTGCGGCCCGTCTTGGCGCCTTTAACCAGCTCGCCAAAGGTTACCACCATCGTGTCGGCGCTGTCGGTCCAGCGCAGGTAAGACACATCCTTGAGCTGGATATCGCGCCCGCCCAGTTGCTTGAGCTCGCTTTGCAGGGATGGCGTCCATTCGGCCAGGGTCTTGCCGTAGCTCGTGAAGTCAGGGGTGTACCAGGCGGTGAGCTTGGCGATGTCGCCGCTGGACTTGGCCGTATGCCAGCCTTGAAGCGCGCTCTCAAATGATTTGCTGTCGGCCGAGAGTGATTGCGGTGCCACCCATTTGAGGCTGTGCGCGATGACGACGGGCGTGCTGCGCACCTCGACCGTGCGGATGATCCGTTCCAGGTCGGGGTTTGCCAGCACCACGCAACCGTCGGTGGACAGCGGCGCCCGCGAAAACTGCGCCGGCGGCGTGCCATGCAGCCAGATGCCGCCGCCGGTCTTGCCGCGCTTGACGTCAAGCTGGTTCGGATAGTTGATGGGCAACGCGCCCGAGCCGTAGAAGTCGCGCAGCGATCTGGGGTCGAGGTTGCTGGTGACGAAATACACCCCGACCGGCGTGCGCAGGTCGCCTTCGACGGATTTCTCGATGCCGGATTTGCCGACCGAGATGTAGTAGTCGGCCACCAGTTTGAGGCCCACAGCCGTGTTCTCAAACAGGTAGAGGCGCGACCTGGAGGCGTCGACGGCGATCGCGTGCTTGTTGCGCGGCGACAGCGCCAGGAACTGCGAGGGCACAGTGCCCGGCGCCGGACGCTCGCGCAATGCGCGCAGGCGCAGCAGCGACTCCTGGCGCAGTTCGGCCAATGCCGGGGCCGCGGCCTTGCTGGCGGTGATTTCGGGTGCGTCACCGGGTGCACGCAGCGGACGCGTGAAGCTGGCCAACAGGTCGCCGTAGACCAGTTGTGCGAGCTGGAAGTTGGGATGATCCCTGGTCAGGCTCTCGGCCTTGCGCAGCGCTTCGCGGGGGGTACCCTGGCCGATCAGCTTGTAAATTTCAATCAGCCGGGCTTCCGCTTCGCCGTCACGCGGTGCGCGCTGCGGTGGGGCGGCGGGACGTGCCATGGCTTTGGTGGCGGCTTCCGCGCGCGCGGGCACAAATGCCGGCACCAGGGGTGCCAGGCAAGGAGCCATAAAAAAAAGGGCGGTGAGCGCCTTTTTCATGTTGATTTCCGCGGGAGCTTGCCGGCCGGCGAACAGGGGCAGGGACGGGCTGTGCAATGCACTTGGGTCAGGTCAGCCGCCGGTGGATTCCTTGACGATCACCCAGCGGTCACCCACTTTGGCGAGGTCCAGGGTCTTGCGGCTGGTGATGTTCAGCGAATCGGCGCTGTAGTCTTGCTTGAACTTGGCCGTGGCCTTGTTGCCCTGGACCGAAATGGACAGGTTGGATAGCACCACGCTGATTTTGGACTTGCCGACGATGCGCGCACGGCGGTCTTCTTCCCAGGCCTTGCGGGCCTGCTTGCCGGGCGGGTCGAAGTTCTGGCCGTAGCTGCCGAGGTAGCCGCTCATGTCCTTGTCGGACCAGGCTTTGGCCCAGCTGCGCACGGCGGCTTCGACGTCCTTCTCGGCGCCGGCACTGGCGGCGGGAGCGGTCGTTGGGGCGGCGGCCGGCGCCGGCGTGGGGGCGGGGGTGGCCACGGCGGGAGCCGGTGCCGGCGCGGGCTTGGCGGCTGGTGCGGGGGCCGGCGCGGCAGCGGGTGCGGCGGCCGTGACCTGGCCGGATGCCTGGGCACCGGCGGAGGGTTTGGCTGAGGCTTGCGGTTGGGCTTTGGTCTCGGCGGAGAACAGGCTGCGGATCAGGGCCAGCTTGGGCGGAACGGCCGCATTGCCGCCGTCAAGCTGCAGGGCCTTGCTGTAAGCCTGGCTGGCCAGGCGTGCATAAACGTCGCCCAGGTTTTCGTGAGCAGTGGCATAGCTGGGGTTGGTGCGTATGGCCATTTCCAGCGCGGCGCGGGCCTTGTCGAACTGGCTCTGGCCGGCGTAGAGCACGGCCATGTTGTTGTAGGGCTCGGGAAGCTCGGGGTAGTCTTCCGTGATCTTGGTGAAGGTGGCGATCGCCTCGTTGGTCTTGCCGGTTTCGGTCTGGATCACGCCCTTGAAGAAACGCATCTGCGGATCGCGCGGCTTGCTGGCCAGGTACTGGTCGACCTTGGCCATTGCTTCGGCGAACTGGCCGGCGCGCATCAGGCGGCTGACATCGGCATAGTCATCAGCATGGGCTGCGGACATCGACAGGGCGGCGGCGGCCACCAGCAGGCGTAGGATGGCTGACAGGGGTTTGCGTTTTAAAAAGTTTTGCGTGGGCATAAGAACTTCTCGCTATTGTTTTGAGTTCCCTGGGGCTGTTTGACCGCCGTGGGTAAAAAAGTTGCTATAAACCACCCGGCTTTTCAGGTGGCCAAAGGGGCCGCTGAATGTTGTCCATCGGGCTGGATATACTGGCCGATTGTAGCTGAGGGGGTATAGTCCATGGCCGCCCGGATTCCGCACTTTTCCTTTTTGCACCAGGTTTTTACACGCACGCCAACCGGCTCTTGTCCGCCCGTGGCGTCCGTGAGATAAAGCTTCCTGTTCCCCTGTCCAACCGATAGTCTCCCGGCCTCGAGGTCGGGCCTCGCCCGCCCCAATTTTCATGAGCCTTCGCATTTACAACACGCTGTCGCGTGCCGTGGAAGAATTTTCCCCCCTGGAACCCGGCCATGTGCGCATGTACGTCTGCGGCATGACGATTTACGACCTGTGCCA
>Ga0102592_1001396_pt1 | contig 27582 bp, 27 predicted proteins | sample AraplaCol_mMF_r2_FD_76861 | JGI IMG/M metagenome (GOLD analysis project Ga0102592, IMG submission 76861) | Arabidopsis root microbial communities from North Carolina, USA - plate scrape MF_Col_mMF_r2 (SPADES assembly) (version 2) | ecosystem: Host-associated > Plants > Roots > Endosphere...
ACGGCGCGCAGCAGATACGAGTCCAGGGACAAGCTGGTGCCAAACGCCCCCATGAACTGGCCCTTGTAGTAGAAGGGGGTCATGCAGGCCGCGTTCAGACCCCAGCCGCTGGGATCCGAGATCAGCCGCCGCAGCTTGGTGCACTTCATCACTCGGTCCGGATTGTTCTCCGGCAGGGTCAGGAGGGTCATCTCCTCCTTGGCGATGTTCAGGGTCGGCGGGGCCTTGCTCCGATAGAACATCAGCCTGTCCGGCCGGCGCGGGCCGAACATCACCAGCCGGGTCCTGGGCGTGAAGAAGTAGAAGTTGTCGTAGTGCCGGATCTCGGCCTCGCCCGTCCCGGCCACGACATCGGTGGCGGCGACGAACAGGGCCTGCTCGGGCAGGCTCATCGTCCCGGCGTCGGGCAGGTAGGCCCCGACGCCATAGACGTAGCGGTTGCCGATCCGCGCGCCGTCGAACAGGCCGGGCGCCGAGCGCCGCGTGCCGTCGCCCTTCTCGGGGAACAGGCGCTCGAACTGGTCATGAACCGCGGGGTCGTCCTCCATGGCCAGGCGCCGCGTGAGGGCCTCGGAGGCCGCGTCGTGGACCTTGACCAGGTCGGAGAACAGGCGGTCCTCGGTCTTGACCCGCTCGCCGACATATTCGGCCAGGTGCCGGGTCTGGGTGTCGGCGGCGCTTTCGCGCACGAAGACGAAGGCCGCCGCGGTGGCGACGCCTGTCACCGCGATCGACAGGATCGCCACCATGGTCAGCAGCCGCCGCGCCAACGGCGCGGTCACCCCCGCGATCGCTCCGGGACTGTTGTTCAAACCCCCTCCATGGCCAGCCTAAGGGGCCGACCGTCTGGATTCCCATCCTTGAACGCTGAAGTTACTGACGTCGCCCCAACCGATCGGCTTTTCCGCCGCGACGCAACAGTCTATAGCCTCCCGGTCCGCGCCGCTTCCTGGCCCTGTGCGCCAGATCGCCACAGGCGCGCCACCGCCAGAGGAACAACCCCGAAATGGCCAAGATCAAAGTCGCTAACCCCGTCGTCGATATGGACGGGGACGAAATGACCCGGATCATCTGGAAGCTCATCAAGGATAAGCTGATCTTCCCGTACCTGGATCTCGAACTCGACTACTACGACCTCTCGGTCGAGAACCGCGACGCCACCAACGACCAGGTGACGATCGACGCCGCCGAGGCGACCAAGAAGCACGGCGTCGCCGTCAAGTGCGCGACCATCACGCCCGACGAACAACGCGTCACCGAATTCAATCTCAAGAAGATGTGGAAGTCGCCGAACGGCACGATCCGCAACATCCTGGGCGGCGTGATCTTCCGCGAGCCGATCATCTGCCAGAACGTGCCGCGCCTGGTGCCGGGCTGGACCCAGCCGATCATCGTCGGCCGCCACGCGTTCGGCGACCAGTACAAGGCCACCGACTTCCTGTTCCCGGGCAAGGGCACGCTGTCGATCAAGTTCGTCGGCGAAGACGGCCAGACCATCGAGCACGAAGTGTTCAAGAGCCCGTCGGCCGGCGTGGCCATGGGCATGTACAATCTCGACGAGTCGATCCGCGACTTCGCCCACGCCTCGTTCGCCTACGGCCTGGCCCGCGGCTATCCGGTCTACCTCTCCACGAAGAACACGATCCTCAAGGCCTATGACGGCCGCTTCAAGGACATCTTCCAGGAGATCTTCGACGCCGAATACGCCGAGCAGTTCAAGGCCAAGGGCATCCACTACGAGCATCGCCTGATCGACGACATGGTCGCCTCGGCGCTGAAGTGGTCGGGCGGCTATGTCTGGGCCTGCAAGAACTACGACGGCGACGTGCAGTCCGACATCGTCGCCCAGGGCTTCGGCTCGCTGGGCCTGATGACCTCGGTGCTGATGACCCCGGACGGCAAGACGGTGGAAGCCGAGGCCGCCCACGGCACCGTCACCCGCCACTATCGCCAGCACCAGAAGGGCGAGAGCACCTCGACCAACTCCATCGCCTCGATCTTCGCCTGGACCCGGGGCCTGGCCCACCGCGCCAAGCTGGACGACAACGCCGAACTGGCCGCCTTCGCCCACACCCTGGAAAAGGTCTGCGTCGACACCGTCGAAAGCGGCTTCATGACCAAGGACCTGGCCCTGCTGGTCGGCGACAAGCAGTCGTGGCTGACCACCGAGGGCTTCCTCGACAAGATCGACGAGAACCTGAAGAAGGCCATGGCCGCGGCCTGAACCTCCAAGGTCCTTTGAGCTTCGCGACGCCTTCCCCGCAAGGGGAAGGCGTTTTGCGTTTCGAGGCCTCGCCAATACAACTAAGGTCGGGTCTTCTGGCGCCGCGATCTCGCGTCGCGCGTTCCATGACCTTGAGATAGCCCGCCCGATCGAGAAGTTTGTCCTATGGTCCCCGCATGACCGCGATCGCTTGTTTGAAGATCTTCGTGGGCGAGGAACTGGTCTTCGCCGACACCGAGACCATGGCCGGCGTGGTCGCGAAGGTCGCTTCGGCGTACCTGGAAACCCATTGGACCTGGCCGCGCCGCTACGGCCTGGTGGCCCCGTTCTCCTTCGTTCTCGCCGACCCCAGGGCGACCAGCCTGGACGCCGAGGAGCTGTGCCGGATGTCGCGGGACCTGCAGTACAAGCTCTTCGGCGAGAACGGCGCGGGCGAGGTCGCGCTGCTGATGCTCGAGGGCGACCAGGCGGAAGTCATGCGGTTCGCCGGAACGCCCGCGACGGCGTTGAAGACCTTGATGGACGGCCTGGACGACGGAGCCTTCGCCGGCCGCGTCTGCAAGATCACGCCCGACGGCGCCGTCAGCCTCGCGCCGCCGGACGGGCCGACGGCCGGCGCCCCGCCGGCCGAAGACCTCGCGGCCCTGTCGCCGGAGGCGGGCGACATCGACGATCTCCTGCAGGTGGAATCCCCGCGGACCGGCTGGTGGGGCATCTATTATCTGCCCAAGGAACGGTTCGTCGGCGGCGGCGTGGGCTGGGGCGCCGAGATCAACGGCGGTCCGGTCACGGACCTGGTCGAGGCGGTGGAGCGCGACCAGGCCTGCCACGAAGCCGCCCTGGTCGCGGCGAACTCCGGCCCGTCGGGCTACCTGTTCCTGCCCTTCTGTTTTTCCGCCCTGATCAAGCCCAGCCTGCAGCGGAGCTACGAAACCGGTTTCCAGAAGCTGCCGCGCGCGCTGCGGCCCCGGCTGGCGGCCAACATCTACGACGTGCCCCGTGAGCCCAGCTACGGCGCGATCAGCAAGGTCCGCACGCTGCTGATGGACCGCTTCTCGCTGCTGGACCTGCACGTCGCCGACCCCGGTTTCCGGATCGAGAGCCTGCAGGCCGGCGCGGTGAACAGCGTGACCCTGGTGCTGAGCGGCGACGACGAGCGGCAGCGCGCGGCCGCGATCACCCGGTTCCTGCGCGACCCCGCCATCTATCGGACCAAGAAGGTCTGGCAGGGCATCGCCGGGGTCCAGAGCCTGCGTGAGCTCGATCTCTGCCGGCGGCTGAAGGCCCCTTTCCTCAGCGGCCCGATCGTCGCGCCGATCTCGGCGAAGTTCACCGGCGAGGCCGCCTGCCCCTCGCTAAACCTCCCCTACCGCCACACCGCCTAGAAAGGCCCCCGCTCGCCATAGAGGGCGGAAAGGCCGAGCAGGCCGCAGTCGGGCTCGAGCACCAGATAGAGCGGGATGTCCTTCATATAGACGTCCATCCGCCCCTTGGCCTCGAAGCGGGCCCGGCACAGGTCGCGGTCGAACAGGTCGGGCCAGCCCAGCATCATCGGGCTGAAGATGTAGACGCCGCTGCGGGCCCCCGCCACCAGCGCCAGGTCGCCCGAGACCGCTCCCAGCCAGCTGGAGAACAGCGCGAAGGCCTCCCGAGCGATCGGGTCCTGGGCGCGCGCCGCCGCGACCAGCTGCGCGAAATCCCCGGTCCGCGGCGCGTGGCCGTCCAGGTGGGCGACGGCGGCGGCGACCTCGAGCAGGCCGTCGTCCGAAAGCACCCGATCGGCCGAGACATAGGGGTTGGCCAGCCGCAGGTGCTCGATGATGGCGCATTCGCGGGGATTGGCCGCCGCCAGGGCGGCGTGCCCGCCTTCGCTGGCCGTGGCCACCCAACCCACGAAACCGTCCGGATTGAGGATCGACACGCCCAGGCCCGTGCTCGGCCCCAGGGCCGCCGCCGGCGCCTGGCCCTTCGGCGGGGCCCCGCCGATCTGCTCCAGGGCTTCCGGCCCCAGCAGCGGCATCGCCATGGCGCGGGCGGTGAAGTCGTTGACCAGGCGGACATCGGTGACGCCCAGCCTTTCGGAGAGCACCTCCTCGTCAAGCTTCAGCTCCGCATGGGTCACTTGCAGGGTCTTGCCGAAGATCGGTCCCGGCGCCGAAAAGGCCGCCCCGCGCAACCGCGGCGCGCCCAGCTTCGACAGCGCTTCGCCCAGGGTCTGGATCAGTTCGTCCAGGGATTTGGCCGGCGTCACCTCGATCGTCGCGGGCGGCTCGCCGGCCTCGACGACGGCGAAACGCGCATAGGCCCCGTCTGCGTCGACCAACAGGAACTTATCGGACACGGACACCTCACTCGTCACCGGGGTCTTGCGCGCTAAGAAACGCGCGTTTCCTCTGACTAGGCAAGGAAGTTCGCGCTCGAACGCCGGCCTGGGCGACGCGCGTAAGGTCGCACCTTTCCCCCGGAGCGCCGGGCGCCCCCTGGACGCGAGACGGCTTGCCCGCGGCAGGGGAATAGGGTGTCTTGCGGCCTTGAACCTTCGCGCGGGGGCGGCGATGACCTTTCAGAAGCGGCTTTGGGACCTGGTGGTCCTGGCGATCGTGATCTTCGCCGCCGCCTTCGCCACCGCCCCCTGGTTCGCCTTTCGCGCTCTCAAGGCCGCCGCCCAGTACGAGGATGTGCAGGCGATCGGCGAGCTGGTCGACTTTCCGGCGGTGCGCAGGAGCCTGACCGCCGAGTTGAACGAGACCCCGGCCGCCGCCGCCCCGGCCGAGCCGCCGTCGATCTGGCGCGACCCCTTAAGCGTCTTCAAGCAGGCCATCGCGCCGATCGCCCCGCCCGAACCCAAGGTCGACCGCTACCTGACCGTCCCGGGCCTGTCGGCCCTGACCCGAGGCTACGCGCCCGGCGCGGCGCCGGCCGCCCCGCCCAGGCCGGCCGGCGCCCTGGACCAGGCCAAGGCCGCCGTGGCCGGTCCGCACCCGACCATCGCCTATTGGGATCCCAACCGGGTGCGCATCTCGGTCAAGCGGCCGGGCCAGCCGTCCAAGGCGACGATCTTCACCTTCCGCCGCGACAAGCTGTTCACCTGGCGGCTGGTGCACATCCGCCTGCCCGTGGACGAGCGGTGAGCGTCGTCGAACTGGAGGTTCCGGAAAACGGCCGAACTTTGACCGCCGACCGCGACCGATGCTATCGACGGGCGGCCCCTTCGGGCGGAGACCGCCACGCTTGCGCCCTATGCCGGTGACCCTGTGATCGACCTGTTGCTCGACGTGCCGCAGCGGGTCGTGCCGTTCTTCCTGCTGGTGGCGGGCGGGGTGACACTGGCCCGGCTGCGGCTGTTCGACGCCCGGATGTCGGCGGGCTTGTCGACCTATGTCTACTGGATAGGCTTCCCGGCCCTGCTGGTGCATTCGCTGTCGCGCGTGGGCGTCCCCGACCGCGCCCTGACCCTGGGCCTGCTGACCTACGGGGCCTGCGCCCTGCTGGTGGTGGCCCTGATGGTGGCGATCGGCATCGCCCTGCGGTGGACGCGCGAGGAGCGGGCCGGCGGGGCCCTGTCGGCCAGCCTGGGCAACAGCGCCTTCCTCGGCCTGCCGATCGCCCTGGCCGTGCTCGGCCCGGAGGCCGCGCGGGTCTCGGCCGGCGTGGTGGCGGTGGACTTCGTGGTCGTGGCGGCCATCGGCGTGGGCCTTCTGGGCTGGGCGGGCGGCCGCTCGACCTGGCGCTCGCTGATGCAGGCCCTGCGCAATCCGATCGTGCTGGCGGCGATCACCGGCTCGGCCATGGCCCTGGCCGGCCTGTCCCTGCCCGGCGTGCTGGACCGGGCGGTGAGCGCGGCGGCCGCCTCGGGCAGCCCCGTCGCCCTGGTCGCCCTGGGCATCGCCCTGGGCCTGACCGGCCTGCCGGCCGCCGGCGTGCCGTGCGAGCCGACCGACGAGGAGCCCTCGCCCATCCCGCGCTGGGGGCCGATCATCGTCGCCGCCGTCGGCAAGCTGCTGCTGATGCCGACCCTGGCCTGGTTCGCCACCGGCCTGGTCGACGCGCCCCTGCCCTTCCGCCTGGGCGCGACCCTGCTGGCCGCCACCCCGACCGCGGTCAACGTCTTCATCCAGACCAAGGCCTACAGCGTGTTCGAACGCGGCGGGGCGCGGATCGTGGCCCTGACCACCGCCGTCTCCTGCGTCAGCCTGTCGGCGATCGCGATCCTGCTGGAACGCTACGCGGGGGCGTGACCGTCTGCAGAGCGGCCAGGTCGCTCTCGTCCTTCAGCCCCACCCCGGTCAAGCCCAGCCGCAGGGCCTCGCGCGCGTGCCAGGCCAGCTTGAACGCCGCCGCGTCGTAGCCCAGCCCCTCGGCGCGGATGTTGGAGACGCAATTGCGCTCGGCGTCGGTGCGGCCGACCTTGGGCGCGAAGGTGATGTAGGCCCCCAGGCTGTCGGGCGACGACAGGCCCGGCCGCTCGCCGACCAGCAGGATGACCAGTCGCGCCTCCAGAAGTTCGCCCACGGCGTCGCCCAGCGCCACGCGGGCCTGGCGGGCGACGACCACGGGCCCCAGCCGCCAGCCGGCCTCGCGGACCATCGGCAGCAGGGCCTCGACCAGAGGCGCGGCGTGGGCGTGGACGGCGGTGCTGGACAGGCCGTCGGCGACGACGATCGCCAGGTCGCATGAGCCGGGCGCCCGAGCGGCCTGGGCGGCCAGGGCGGCGCGGCCGGCCTCCGACAGGGCCCGCCCCAGGTCCGGCCGGCGCAGATAGGCGGCCCGGTCCGGCGCGGCGCTGTCGACGATCAGCGTCTCCAGGCCCAGGGCCCGCATCGCCGCCGCCGCCGCCTCGGCCTCGAACGGCGCATGGACCGCGTCGCGGGCCTGGGCGTGGGCCAGGGCGAAGCCCAGCACCTCGGAGGTCGGCAGGCTGGCCCCGGTCCGCCCCAGAGCGATCCGGGCCGGGGTGTGGCGGCGCAGGGCGGTCCAGGGATCGGGCGTGACCGGCGCGCTCATCCGCCGGCTCCGGCGGTCAACAGCGGATGGCCGGCGGCGCGCGGCGCCAAGCGGCCGTCCGCCCCGACGATCCGCGCCCGCTCCAGCCAGGCCTCGAACTCCGGCGCCCGCTTCAGGCCCAGCAGCTCGCGCACGTAAAGGGCGTCGTGGAACGAGGTGGACTGGTAGTTCAGCATCACGTCGTCGGCCCCCGGCACGCCCATCACGAAGGTGACGCCGGCCGTGGCCAGCAGGGTCAGCAGGCTGTCCATGTCGTCCTGGTCGGCCTCGGCGTGGTTGGTGTAGCAGACGTCCACCCCCAGCGGCGCGCCCAGCAGCTTGCCGCAGAAATGGTCCTCCAGCCCGGCGCGGATGATCTGCTTGCCGTCATAGAGGTATTCGGGGCCGATGAAGCCGACCACGCTGTTGACCAGCAGCGGCTCGAAGGCCCGGGCGACGCCGTAGGCCCGGGCCTCCAGCGTCTGCTGGTCCACCCCGTGATGCGCCCCGGCCGACAGGGCCGAACCCTGGCCGGTCTCGAAATACATGACGTTGTCGCCCACCGTCCCTCGGCCCAGCGAGCGGCCGGCGTCCAGTCCCTCGCGCAGCAGGTCCAGGGTGACGCCGAAGCTGGCGTTGGCGGCCTGCGTGCCCGCGATCGACTGGAACACCAGGTCGACCGGCGCGCCGCGCTCGATCAGTTGGATCGCCGTGGTCACATGGGTCAGGACGCAGGACTGGGTCGGGATCTCGAAGCGGCGGATCAGATCGTCCATCAGCCGGGTCAGGTCGCCCAGCACGTTCAGGCTGTCGCTGGCCGGGTTGATGCCGATCACCGCGTCGCCGCAGCCGTACAGCAGGCCGTCCAGGATCGAGGCGGTGATCCCGGCCGGATCGTCGGTCGGATGGTTGGGCTGCAGGCGCACGGCCATGGTCCCAGCCAGGCCGATGGTGTTGCGGAATCGGGTCGTGACCCTGCACTTCGAGGCGGCCAGGATCAGGTCCTGGTTGCGCATCAGCTTGCTGACCGCCGCGGCCATCTCCGGCGTCAGGCCGGGCGCCAGGCGCGCCAGGGCGGCTGGGGTGGCCAGCTCCGACAGCAGCCAGTCGCGGAACTCGCCCACCGTCAGCGAGGCCACGGGCGCGAAGGCCGCCGCGTCGTGGCCGTCGAGGATCAGGCGGGTCACCTCGTCGACTTCGTAGGGGACGAGCGCCTGCGTCAGGAAGGTCTTCAGCGGCACCTCGGCCAGAGCGGTCTTGGCGGCGACGTTGTGCTGGGCGCTGGCGGCGGCGATCCCGGCCAGGGCGTCGCCTGAACGCGGCGGCGAGGCCTTGGCCATCAGGTCGGCCAGGGTCTCGAAGGTCCAGGTGGTTCCGCCCAGGGTCGCGCGATAGGCCATGACGGCGAAGGTGGCGCCGATGGCGGCGACTGCAAAGCGCGGGACGCGACGGGCGGGGCGCGGGGCCGAGACTTGCCCGTTCGGCGTGCACCGCTGGGGACAGGCCCCTGGGCCTGTCCCCGGCCAGTCTACGACCATCCGAGCCTTGCACCGACAACGCTGTCGACTACCTTGCCGCGCGGCCCCGGCGTGGGCGCGGGAGTGACGCATGCTCAAGATCCTGGCCTTCACCCTGGCGCTGGCCGCCGCCGCGCCCGCCCTCGCCGCCCCGGCGCCGCCCCTGGCCCTGGCCGAGGTCCCCAAGCCCGCCGGCCCAGCGACCTCGCTGTTCAACGGCCGCGACCTGAAGGCCTGGGACGCCTGGCTCGGCTACGCCGACCCGTCCCTGACCTACAAGCGCCCCCCGATCGCGCCGATCGGAGCGGGCCCGCGGAGCGCCGAGATCTTCAAGGTGGTGGTCGAGGACGGCCGGCCGGCGATCCATGTCGACGGCCGGATCTGGGGCGGTCTGGTCCACCGGGGCGACTTCCGCGACTATCACCTGCGTCTGCAGTACAAGTGGGGCAAGGGCCGCTGGCGGCCGCGCGAGGCCCAGGCGCCCAACAACGGCCTGCTCTACCACTCGCACGGCGCGCCCGGCGCGGTCTGGGGCACGTGGAGCCAGGCGGTGGAGTTCGAGATCATGACCGGCTCGATCGGCATGGTCGTGCCGGTGGGCGAGGCGATCAGCGCCACGACGACCGCCGTCGACGATCCGGCCCTGATCGCCCCCAAGCTGCGGTTCTCGCCCGCCGGCCGCGCCACCACGGCCAGGGGCGGCACGGCGCTGTGGAACATCGAGGCCTACAGCGACGCCGAGAAGCCGGCCGGCGAATGGAACACCCTGGACCTCTACGTGCTGGGCGACCGCGCGATCCACGTGGTCAACGGCGTGCCGGTGATGGAGGTTCGCGACCTCAAGGCCGACGGCGCGCCCCTGACCCATGGCGCGATCCAGCTGCAGTCGGAAGGCGCCGAGACCTTCTTTCGCGACCTGGTTCTGGAGCCGATCAAGAGCCTGCCCCGGATCGTGGCGAAATAGGCGGCGGGGCTTCCTAGGGCGGCCGAACTATTGCCTATGACCAAAAGCGGTTGTCATCCCGGACGAAACGCGTAGCGCGAAGATCCGGGACCGACGCCTGAGCTCAGAGTTTCCGGCGGTCCCGGATCTGCGCCCGGCTTTCGCCGGGCTTGTCCGGGATGACAGCTCTTTTCTCAGCCCATATGCGATCGCCGCTATCGGGGGGACTTGATCGCCGTGCCTTTCGTCGCGCCGTGCGCGGCCAGATACCCCGCCACCGCCTGAGCCATGGCCCGCGAGGCCCTGGCGTCCGGGTGGCGGTTACGGGGGATCAGCCAGCGGGGATCGAGGCGCACGAGCACATAGGGCAGGCCCGCCTCGTCGAGGACGCGGCGGCGCAAGGCGGCTTCGGCGGGAGTCTCCGGGCGTAGTTGCGGCACGAGGATCAGCGGCGTGGCGCGGCGCCGGCGGGCCATGGCGACGGTGTCGGCCAGGGCGGCCCGCGCCGTGGCCACGCCCCGGTCGATCTCGTCCTCGGCGCGGTAAGGAACCGCCCGCCGCGCCACTTCGGCCAGCTTCAAGGACCGGACGGGAGGACGCCAGGCCAGGGCGCTGTCCAGATGCGGGCGATCGACGTCCAGCGTCCGCCGCAGCAAGGACGGCATGAACAGGGCGACCACCGCCACCGGCCGCCGGAAGCGGGGCCATTCGTCGCGCAGGCGCAGATAGGACTGGTCGGTGGCGTAGCCCTCGACGGCGAGGTTGGCGCCCTGCACCCCCGTCAGGGCCTCGACCTGGGCGGGAAGCGACTCGTCCCAAGTCAGGCCGTGCCCGACCATCACGGACTCGCCGGTGAACAGGATGGTCGGAGCCTCGGGATCCACGCGGTCGCCCAGGCGGCGCACCCGATGGCCGGCGGCGTCGAAGGCATAGGTGATGTCACGCCCGCCCAGCCGCCCGACGCCCTCGCGCGCCGGGATGAACACCCAGCCCAGCCGGGCGTCGCGCCGCCGCAGCGGTTCACGCGGCGCGGGGACCTCCTGGGTCCCCAGCCAGGGCAGGCGCGACAGCAGGACCTCGCTGGCGACCAGCGACAGCACGACCGCCAGGACGGTCGGCGCGGCGTCATGGACCAGCCGCCTCGGCGGGACGCGGGCGAACAGCCTGCCCGCCCTTGGCCGGACGATGAAGACCAGCGCCAAGCCGACACCCGCGACCAGGACCCGCAGGACCGTCAGGATCAGGATCTGCCGCTCGCGGGGGGTGTAGAAGTCCGGCAGGACGTGGCGGTCCAGCCAGCGGACGTCTGCCGCGCCGGCCCAGACCAGCAGCGCGACGCCGGCGGCGGCCACGACCAGTTCCGCGGCCAGGCCGCGCACCCGCGAGACCGAGGGTCCGGCCCGTTCAGCCAAGTCTTGATCCTCCCTCGCGGATGATATTGGATGGCTGTCAGAAGGGACCCTGCCCCATGCAATCCCCGCTGTCATCGGTTCACCGGTGGGTTTGGCGCAACGCCCGGCGGCGCGCCAAGAACCTGCTGCGGTTCGCCGAGGTCGAGGCGGACGGGGGCCGCGACCTGGTCCGGGCCGCCGAGCAGACCCAGGACCCGCTCCTGCGCCGCCTGTTCCTGCTGCATGCCCTGGACGAGCAGCGCCACGCCGACCTGTTCCGCAAGCGCGGCCTGGCCCTGATGTCGACCCTGCCCGCCGCCCCCGAGGCCGCCAGCCGGACCGACTGGCTGACGCCGGGCGAGCGCGGCCTGGACGACCTGAGGGTGGAACAGGAGCGCGACGGCGCCCTGCTGGCCTTCCTGCACCTGTCGGAAAAGGCCGCCGCCCGCGACTTCACCCACTATATCGCCGCGCTCGAAGGCGATCCCCCGACCCGCGAGGTCTTCGAGAAGGTCGTGCACGACGAGGCGTTCCACATGAACTACACCCGCGCCCAGCTGCTCCGCGTCGCGCCCAAGGACCACGGGCGCCTGCTCTGGATGGCCCGCCTGCGCCGCCTGTGGTCGCTGTACCTGCGGTTCGCGGGGGCCCTGGCCGCCGTGATCGGCGCGGTGGTGCTGACCCTGCAGTACTTCATCCTGCTGCCGCCCTTCGCCCTGCTGGCCCGCCGCGCCTGGGCCCGCGAGCCCGAGGGCTGGACGCCGATCGCGCCCGAACGCAACGGCCAGGGCGGGCCCAGCCCGCTGAAACGGCAATACTAATGAAGATCCTCGGCATCTCGGCCCACTATCACGACTCCGCCGCGGCCCTGGTCGTCGACGGCCTGCCGGTAGGGGCGGTGCAGCAGGAACGCCTGTCGCGGCGCAAGAACGACGCGGCCTTCCCGCTCGAGGCGATCGAATGGTGCCTGGACCACGCCGGGCTGCAGCCCGAGGACCTCGACGCCGTGGTCTTCTACGAGCGGCCGATGCTGAAGTTCGACCGCATCCTGATCAGCGCCCTGCGCGCCTTCCCCCACGGCCGCGCCGCCTTCGCCCACGCCATGAAGAACAGCCTGGGCGAAAAAGCCTGGGTGCGCGGCCTGATCACCGCCCAGCTGGGCGTGCCCCGCGACCGGATCCTGTTCACCGAGCACCACCAGTCGCACGCCGCCGCGGCCTTCCTGACCGCCCCCACCCGCCGCGCGGCGATCATGACCACCGACGGGGTCGGCGAATGGGCCACCCTGACCGTCGGGCGGGGCGAGCGGCCGGCCGGCGGCCCGATCCGCATCGTCCTGGACCGCGAGGTGCGGTTTCCCCACTCGCTGGGCATGCTCTACTCGACCTTCACCGCCTATCTCGGCTTTTCGGTCAACGAGGGCGAGTACAAGGTCATGGGCCTGGCCGCCTATGGCCGCCCGACGATGGCCGACCAGGTCCGCAAGGTCATCCGCCGCACCAGCGACGGCGCCTTCGCGCTGGAGCTGGACTATTTCGCGTTCCACACCACGGTCGCCCAGTCCTACTCCAGACGGTTCGTCGACCTGTTCGGACCGCCGCGCCAGGCCTATGAGCCCATCGACCTGGCGACGCCCGAAGGCCGCCGCTTCGCCGACATCGCCGCCAGCGTCCAGGCGGTGCTGGAGGAGATCCTGGTCGACATGACCCGCGGCCTGCACGCCGAGACCGGCCTGCCCGACCTGTGCCTGGGCGGCGGGGTGGCGCTGAACGGCGTGGCCAACGCCCGCATCCTGGCCGAGTCCGGCTTCGAGCGGGTGTTCGTGCCGCCCGCCCCGGGCGACGCCGGCTCGGCCCTGGGCGCGGCGCTGTACGCCGACCGCATCCATTTTTGCAATCCCGACCGCGACGTGCCCGACCATCCGTTCTGGGGTCCGTCGATCGACGACGACGAGCTGGCCCGCCTGGCCGGCGAGGACGGCCTGCCGGCCGCGACCCTGAACGACGCGGCCCTGGTCGAACAGACCGCCGACGACCTGGCCGCCGGCAAGGTGGTCGGCTGGATGGAGGGCGCGACCGAGTTCGGCCCCCGGGCCCTGGGCCACCGCAGCATCCTGACCGCCCCGCACGACGTGGCCCTGCGCGACCGGCTGAACCGCGACATCAAGTATCGCGAGGAGTTCCGCCCCTTCGCCCCGGTCGTGCCGATCGAGGCGGCCGACCGCTATTTCCAGCTGCCGCCCGGCGGGGCGCGGCTGGCGCGGTTCATGTCCGGCGTCTTCCCGGTGCGCCCCGAATGGCGCGAGCGGTTGGCGGCGGTCACCCATGTGGACGGCACCGCCCGGGTGCAGGCCCTGGAACGGTCGATGGCCCCGCGCCTGCACGACCTGCTCGAGGCCTACGGCCGCCGCTCGGGCCTGCCCGTGCTGCTGAACACCTCGTTCAACCTGGCCGGCGAGCCGATCGTCAACCGGGTGGTCGAGGGCTATTCGACCTTCCGGCGCTCGGGGATCGACGTCCTGGTCGCCGGCCGCTGCCGCATCGTCAAGCGCGCCCGGGCGCGCACCTCCCTGATCGAAGAACTGGCCTGATGGAAGACCTGGCCTGATGGAAGAACTGGGCTGAATGAGGAACTGGCATGATCCGCCGTCGTGGACGCTTTCACCGCCAGATGATCGTGCTGAGCAGCATGGCCGGCTCGACCCTGGACCTGGTCCAGGGCCTGTGGCGCGGCCCGTCCGGCCGTCGCTGGCTGGTCCCGCTGGCGGTCTTCCTGTGCCTGACCGGGGCGGTGCTGATCCTGGCCGTCACCGTCGAGGCCCTGGCGCCGTTCGTCTACGCGATCTTCTGAGCGTGGAGGACGCCGCCGCCGCCCTGCGCGCCCTGCTGGCCTGCCCGGCCTGCGGGGGCGCCCTGGCGGCGGACTGGAGCTGCCGGGGCTGCGGGGCGCGCCACGTCGAGAGGGACGGCGTCGTCGACCTGCGCCGGCCGGCCGACGCCAGCACCCAGGCCGTGCGCGACTTCTACGAAAAGGCGCCCTTCCCCGGCTATCCGCCGCGCGACAGCCTGGACGGCTTGCGGGCCCGGGCCGAGCGCAGCCCGTTCGCCCGCCTGCTGGACCGCGCCGTCCCCGGCGACGCCCGGATCGTCGAGGTCGGCTGCGGCACCGGCCAGATGAGCCTGTACCTGGCCCGCGCCGACCGGCTGGTGGTCGGCGCCGACCTGACCCGGGCGTCCCTGGACCTGGGCGCCGCCGCCGCCCGCCGATTCGGGTCGAGGAACGTGCTGTTCGTCGAGACCGACCTCCACGCGCCGGGCCTGGCCGAGGGGGCCTTCGACGTGGTGGTCTGCCTGGGCGTGCTGCACCACACCCCCGATCCCCGGGCGGCCTTCGCCCGGCTCGCGCGGCTGGCCCGGCCCGACGGCGGCCTGATCGTGCTGGGCCTCTACAACGCCGTCGCCCGCCTGCCCCTGCGCCTGCGGCGGACCATCGCCCGCCTGACCGGCTTTCGCTGGATCCCCTTCGACCCGGTGCTGCGCGCCCGCGCCGCCGAGCCCGACCGCCACGCCGCCTGGCTGCGCGACCAGTACCGCCACCCCGAGGAGCACCGCCACACCCATGGCGAGGTGTTGAAGTGGTTCGCCGAGAACGGCGTCGACTACGTCCGGGCCTATCCCAGCACGGTGATCGGCGACGAACCGGAGGACCTGTTCGAACCGGCCGCCGACAACTGGAGCCCCGAGGCCTGGCTCAGCCAGGTGGGCTGGATGAAGACCCTGGGGCCGGAGGGGGGCCTGTTCGTGATGGTGGGGCGCGTAAGCCCCGCGGAACACCCGCTTGCCCCCACCTGACCGCTTCGTGGTCACGGCTTAACGACGGGTGTTCGATGGGCGCACGGCCCCCTCCGGCCCTCCGGGCCACCTCCCCCAGAGGGGGAGGAGCTATGAACGCCTCGCCAGATGCTCCCCCTCTGGGGGAGCTGTCGCGAAGCGACAGAGGGGGTCGCGCGCACGGCTTGGCCGCCACGCGCTTTCGCTGCGATGGGATGGGGAGGGTTGCGAAGCGCCCGGGCCTCGCCCGGAGGATTTGCAGTTGATGTACCGTTTCGACGAAGTCAGGCGCTTCGCGTGGAGCCGTTATCCGCAAGGCCGGGGCGCGCGGGCCTTTTCCGCCCTTCACCCCACCCGGTTGTTCCCGCTGGATCTGTGCACCGCTTGATTTCAGAGGCGGGAGTGAGCCAACCAGGACCGGAGCGAACCCCACGACGGGCGGAGCCTTCCAGCGCGAAGACCCCGATGGGCGAGCTTACGTCCCTCGCCCTCTGATTAAGCTCGCCGACCGCAAACTCACGCGCCGCCGACAAGCCCCGCTCGTCCACCCCTGAAGACCGCATCGGTCGCTGGCCTCGCGCCCTCCCCGTGCCTTCAGGTGAGGTCAGTATGGGGGTGGTTTGAAGGGGTGGGGACAGATTGGGGTCGAGAAAGTTCAAGCGCCTGAAATTGCTGAACTCTGCTCGCTATCCGCCGGGGACAGACGCCCCACCGGGGACGCGCACTCACGGCAAGGCCTCGGAAAATCGATCCCGGACCATCGGGGGAGTGCGCGTCCCCACCGTCGTCCACGGCGCCGAACGATCATTCCGGGAGCCCAGATTCCAGGCGCAGCGGCCGACTTGGGGGACACGCACTCACCCGCAGCGCCCTGCAAGCCGGCCGACGCGCAGGCGTGAGCGCGCGTCCTCTTCTTAGAACACGCCCTCGCCGGCCGCCGCGCCCAGGGCGCTGGTCCGGCGGTGGGCCAGGGCCTCGGCCACGTGCACGCGGCGGACGCCGGCCGCGCCTTCCAGGTCGGCGATGGTGCGAGCTAGGCGCAGGACGCGGGTCCAGCCCCGGGCGCTGATCTGGCCGGCCTCGGCGGCGCGGGCCAGCAGGCCGCGCCCGGCTTCGTCGAGATCGGCGATCCTTTCCAGGTAGCGCCCCTCGGCCCGGCCGTTCAGCGCCTCGGCGCCGGCCGGCGCATTGTCGATCGCCTCGGCCCGCTCCAGCTGCAGCCGCCGGGCCCGAGCGACCCGGGCGGCGACCTCGGCCGTGCCTTCGGACGGCGGCGGCAGGGCCAGGTCGGCGGCGGTGACGGCGGGCATGTCGACCGCCAGGTCGATGCGGTCCATCAGCGGCCCGCTGACCCGGCCCTGGTAGTCGCGAAGGCAGCGCGGGGCCTTGCCGCACGCCCCGCGCCCAGTCCCGCCATGGCCGCAGCGGCAAGGGTTCATCGCCGCCACCAGCTGCACCCGGGCCGGATAGCGCACATGGGCGTTGGCCCGCGCCACCATCACCTCGCCGGTTTCCAGCGGCCCGCGCAGGCTATCGAGGGCCTGGACCCCGAATTCGGGCAGTTCGTCCAGGAACAGCACGCCGTTGTGGGCCAGCGACACCTCGCCGGGCTTGGCCTTCAGCCCGCCGCCGGTCAGGGCGGCCATCGAGGCGCTGTGGTGCGGGGCGCGATAGGGCCGGGCCCGGGTCAGGGTTCCCTTGGCGATCAGCCCCGCCACCGAATGGACCATCGAGGTCTCCAGCAGTTCATGCGAGCTGAGGGGCGGCAGCAGCCCCGGCAGGCGCTGGGCCAGCATCGACTTGCCCGAGCCCGGCGGGCCGCAGAACAGCAGGTTGTGCGAACCGGCCGCGGCGATCTCCAGCGCCCGCTTGGCGTGCTCCTGGCCCTTGACGTCGCGCAAGTCCTTGACCGCCTCGCCCTCGACCACCGGGCCGGGCGATGGGGCCGACAGGATCTGGCCGCCGCGGAAGTGGTTGATCAGCGCCACCAGCGAGCGCGGGGCCAGGATCCGCGTGCCGCCCGCCCAGGCGGCTTCCGGCCCGCAGGCCTCGGGACAGATCAGGCCCAGGTCCATCGCCCCCGCCGCCATGGCGGCCGGCAGGGCCCCGGCGCAGGCCGCGATCCGTCCGTCCAAGGACAGTTCGCCCATCGCCGCCCAGCCGTCGAGCGCGTCGATCGGGATCACGCCCATGGCCGCCATCACCGCCAGGGCGATCGGCAGGTCGTAGTGCGAGCCCTCCTTGGGCATGTCGGCCGGGGCCAGGTTGGCGACGATGCGCTTGGGCGGCAGGGCCAGGCCCAGGCCGGCGAATGCTCCGCGCACCCGCTCCTTGCTCTCGGCCACCGCCTTGTCGCCCAGGCCGACGACGACCATCACCTGGGCGCCGCCCGTCAGTTGCACCTCGACGTCGACTCGGCGCGCCTCGACGCCTTCGAACGCCACCGTGACGACCTTTGCCGCCATTGGTTTTCCGCTCCCTTGCCCACGGTTTTATCCACAAGCCAAGCATGGCCGTTGGAGCGGAGCAAGAACGAAAAACGAACGTTTCAGGAAAGTGTGACGATTCAGATATCTAGCCGACGCTCCTCACCCTCAGGTGGAGCTGAGCTCGGCGATCCGATCCCAGAGGATCGCGGCGGCGTCGGCGCCGCCGAACCGCTTGAGCTGCTGGGCCCCGGTCGGCGAGGTGACGTTGATCTCGGTCAGGTACTCTCCGATCACGTCGATGCCGACGAACAGCAGGCCGCGCTTCTTCAGTTCCGGGCCGATGATCGCGCAGAGCTCCAGGTCGCGCGTCGTCAGCTCGACGGCCTCGGCCCGGCCGCCGACGCGGAGGTTCGAGCGCACCTGGCCGGCGGCCGGCACGCGGTTGACCGCGCCCACCGGTTCGCCGTGCACCAGCAGGATGCGCTTGTCGCCCTTGCTCACGGCCGGGACGAATTTCTGGGCGATCACCTGCTCGCGGCCGATCATGGCGTGCAGCTCCAGCAGGGCGTCCAGGTTGGGGTCGTCGGCCAGCAGCCGCGCCACGCCCGAACCGCCGCCGCCGTAGAGCGGCTTGAGCACGATGTCGCCGTGCCGGGCGCGGAAGTCGTAGATCGCCTCGTGGTCGCTGGTGATCAGGGTCGGCGGCTGGACGCCCGGGAAGTCGGTGACGAACAGCTTCTCCGGCGCGTTACGCACTTCCGCCGGATTGTTGACCACCAGCGTGTGGGGGTGGACCTTCTCCAGGAAGTGCGTGGCGGTGATATAGGCCATGTCGAACGGCGGATCCTGGCGCATCAGCACCACGTCGACGTCGTCCTTCATGTCGAGCAGCACCGCCTCGCCCAGCTCGGCGTGGGCGCCTTGGGTCTTGGTCAGCTTCAGCGGCTGGGCGCGGGCGAACACCCTGCCGTCCTCCATCGACAGCTTGTCGGGGGTGTAGAACCACAGCCGATGGCCGCGCTGCTGGGCCTCCCACATCATCAGGAAGGTGGTGTCGGTTTCGATATTGATCCCCAGCACGGGGTCCATCTGGACGGCGACTCTCAGCGACATGGGGGCTCCGGACTGGCTTGGGCGCGACTGCCTAGTTAAGGCGGCCCGGCCGCGAATGCGAGGGTCGACCACGATCCAGGACACGCAGGTCAGGCGGTTTCAGCGCGCCGGCGGGTCTTCAGGGCCAGCAGGATCGCCGAGAGCAGGAAGTAGAACGCCCCGAACGCCGCATAGGGCGCGACGACGGCGAGGACCGGCGCGACGGCGGGCGCGGCGGCGCGGCTGACGAAGAACCCGCCCGCCAAGGCTGACTGGGCGCCGCTCAGCACCATCGCCCACTGGGCGCCGTAGGTCCGCCACCGGCGCAGGCCGACAGCCAGTTGCAGCAGTCCCGAGAGGACCGCCCAGACGCCGAACAGCACCAGCACCAGGCGCGGGTCGAGGCGCAGGGCGGCCAGCACGCCCAGGGCGACCGCGGCGCTGACGACGGCGTTGAGGGCCTGGGGGACGTTGGCGCGGAAGCCGCCGTTGGCGCTGGCGTCCCGCGCGTTGGCGAAGGCGTCCCAGGCCGGATAGAGCACCAGCAACAGGCCCGCGACGACGGCGCTGGACGTTCCGAGCGTGAAGGCGGCGGCCACCCAGGCGGCGGCCACGACGGCGCGCAGAAGATAGTAGCGCACGAGCGCGCCGGCGCCGGCGCGCGAGGTGGTGATGTCCTTGGTCATGGGAGGCTCCATTGAAGGGGGTGCGCCGCAACAGATCGCGGCCCTTATGATGTCGCGACATTTTATGTCGTGACATACAATTTGATCTATCCGGCGAACCGGACCCCTGTCGAGTCATTATTTGTCACGACAGGTATTTTTAGCTAAGGCGGATGCGTTCCCAGGAGCCTCCCGTGCCGAAGACCGCCCGCTCGCTCACGCTCGACGACCAGCTGTGCTTCTCGCTGTACGGAGCCAGCCTGGCGATCAACCGCGCCTACAAGCCGCTGCTCGACGCGCTGGAGATCACCTATCCCCAGTACCTGGTGCTGAGCGCGCTGTGGGAAGTCGACGGCCAGAGCGTCGGCGCGATCGCCGAACGGCTGGGCCTGGATTCGAGCAACGTCACGCCGCTGGTCAAGCGCATGGAGGCCGCGGGCCTGCTGTCGCGCGAGCGCAATCCGGCCGACGAGCGCCAGGTGGTCGTCAGCCTGACCGACCACGGCCGCGACATGCAGGCCCGCAGCGCGTGCCTCGGCCAGACGCTGTTCCAGTCGGCGGGGATGAGCGTCGAGAGGCTGATCCAGCTGAACAAGGACGTGCAGGCCTTCCGGGATTCGGTCGCGCGGTTCGTGACGGAACGGCCGGAGCAGTGACCGGGACATGCCCCTGCGGCGCGCCCAGCCGTCGCTAGTTCAGCCTCAGCCGCATCCGCTCGCGCGCCGCCCGCGCCGCGATGGCCGCGCCGCCGTCCAGGACCTGGGCGCGCGACAGGGCCTGCAGGGCGCCGGCCAGCGCCCCCTGGCCCTCGCGGGCGGCGGCGACGTCCAGCCAGGGGTGGTGGTCGGTGGGGTCGAGCAGGGCGCGGCGCAGGGCCGAGCGCTCGGCCCGGGCCCAGTCGCGGGCCTGCTGGGCGCGGGCGAAGATGTTGTTCTGCAGGCGGATCAGCACGGCCCGGTCCGAAATCGGGCTCATCAGCACGTCCAGCTTGGCGGCGACGTCGGGCATCAGGCCGGTGCGCAAGGCCCGGCGCGACAGCTCGGACGGCAGCACCACCCGGCCCTCGCTGAACGGGTCCAGGGCCAGCGGCCCCTCCTCGGTCTCGATGCGCAGCAGGAAGTGGCCCGGGAAGTCGACGCCGTGCAGGTCCAGGCCGCAGGCCCGGCCAGCGTGCAGGTAGAACACCCCCAGGGTGACGGGCAGGCCCTTGCGCCGTTCGGCCACGGCGACCACGTCGGCGTTGTCGGGATGGTCGTAGGTGATCAGGTCGCCCGACAGCCGCAGGTCGCCGGCCATGGTCTCGGCCAGGGCCTCTTCCGGCGACTCGCCCTTCAGCCGCTCGGTCAGCCGGTCGATCGAGGCCTTGGCCATGTCGAGCACGGGGGCCAGGTCGCGGTCGGGGTCGTCGTGCACGGCGCAGGCCAGGGCGGCCTCGAACAGCGGGAAGGCCTTGTCCGAACGCTCGCCGGCCTCGGTCAGCAGGGTTTCGGCCTCTTCCCGCGTCATTGATCGCCGTTCCAGCCCTTGGGCCAGCTATTAGGCCAAGCATCGGGAACATGACGCGGACGACGGCCGGGGGCCAGGGCGATCAGGTCCAGGCGGACGACCGCGCCGCGCAGGCCGGCGCGGTGCGCGGCGACGTGCGCGCCGGCGCGACGCAGACGGGCCCGCTGCTCGTAGGTCACCGCTTCCAGCGCCGCCTCCAGACTGGTCCTGCTCTTGACCTCCACAACGGCCAGCACGCCGCCGCGTTGCGCCAGCAGGTCGATCTCGCCCAGCGGGGTGGCCAGGCGGAAGCCGAGGATGCGATAGCCCTTGGCCATCAGCCACAGGGCCGCGATCACCTCGGCCCGACGCCCCGACAGCCGCGCGGCCGTTCCCCGGGCCTGCCTTTGAGCCCGCCGCTGGGCCTGGCGTTCGGGGCGGGCGGGGCGGACGACGCTCATCCGGCCTCCTTCATCGCCAGGGCCTGGCGGTAGAGGTCCTTGCGCGACAGCCCCAGGGCCTTGGCCACCTCCGAGGCGGCCTCGCCCAGCGGCAGGCGGGCCATGGCCTCGCGCAGGGCGGCCTCGGCGTCGTCGGCGCTGGCGACCTCGTCCTCGCCCGGCCCGACCAGGATGACGATCTCGCCCTTGGGCGTCTCGAACCGGGGATCGGCGGCCAGGACGTCCAACGAGCCGCGGACGCAGGTCTCATAGAGCTTGGTCAGCTCGCGGGCCACCGCGCCGGGCCGCGGACCGAACACGGCGGCCATGTCGGCCAGGCTGTCGGCCACCCGCGAGGCGCCTTCGTAGAAGATCAGGGTGGCGCGGACATGGGCCAGCTCCTCGAAGAACGCCTTGCGGGCGGCGGTCTTGGTCGGCGGGAAGCCGGCGAACAGGAAGCGGTCGGTTGGCAGGCCGGCCAGGGTCAGGGCGGCCAGGGCCGCCGAGGCGCCGGGGATCGGGAACACCGGCAGGCCGGCCGCGATCGCCGCCTGGGCCAGGCGCAGGCCGGGATCGGAGACCATCGGCGTGCCGGCGTCCGAGACCAGGGCGATCCGCTCGCCGGCCGCCAGCCGCTCCAGGAGACGCGGCGTCTCGCGGTCGGCGACGTGCTCGTCATAGCGCTGCAGCCGCTTGGAGATGGCGTAGGCGGCCAGCAGCTTGCCCGACACGCGGGTGTCCTCGGCCAGCAGGACGTCGCAGCCGTTCAGCACGTCCAGGGCCCGCAGGGTGATGTCGCGCAGGTTCCCGATCGGCGTGGCCACCAGGTACAGCCCGGGCGCCAGCGGCGCGTCGGACAGGGCGGGCGGGGCAGGCTGACGGCTCAAGGGCGGACTTTCCGACGCGGACTGAGCGCCCACGAAGCGGCGCGCATACAAGGGTTATCAGGTCGCGAGCGTTCCTGTCAGCCGGTCCAGCACCAGACGTCCGGATCGGGTGGCGCGCAAGCGCAGCGGATCATCGGCCAGGAGGCCGGACTCCACCAGAGATTTCACCTTCGGCGTGTCCGGCGACAGCTCCAGGGCGGCGATCTCGGCGAAACTCACGCCGTCGTCGATCCGCAGGCCCAGCAGCAGGCGCTCCTCGGCGGCCTCCAGGGCGGTGAGGATTTCGCGCTCGAAGCCGACGCCGGTTTCGGCGACCGCGCGGACATAGTCGGCGATCCCGCGCCGGGCCGTGGTGGCCAGCTTGCCGTCGGGCAGGGTCAGGCGGCCGTGGGCGCCCGGCCCGACGCCGACATAGTCGCGGCCGCGCCAGTAGACCAGGTTGTGGCGCGAGCGGGCCGCCTCGCCCCGGGCGTGGTTGGAAACCTCGTAGGCGTCGAAGCCGGCGGCCTCCAGCACGGCCTGGGTGGTCTCGAACAGGGCGGCGGCCAGGTCCTCGTCGGGCACGACCAGCTTGCCCCGTCCCACCGCGCGGTCGAAGGCGGTGCCGGGCTCGATGGTCAGCTGGTAGGGCGAGACGTGCTCGGGGCCCAGGGCCAGCAGCTCGCCCAGCTCGCGCGTCCAGGCCTCGACCGTCTGGCCGGGGCGGGCGTAGATCAGGTCGGCCGACAGGCGCGGAAAGGCCCGGGCCGCCACGGCGATCGCCCGCCGGGCCGAGCCGGCGTCGTGGTTGCGGCCCAGCAGGGCCAGGGCCGCGTCGTCCAGCGCCTGGACCCCCAGCGACAGCCGCGCCACGCCCGCCGCCGCCAGGGCCTCGAAGCGGTCGGCCTCGGCGTCGGTCGGATTGGCCTCGAGGCTGATCTCCAGGTCGTCGGCCGGGGTCCACAGCGCCCTGGCGGCCTCGATCACCCGGGCCACCTGGGCGGGGTCCATCAGCGAGGGCGTGCCGCCGCCGAAGAAGATCGACAGCAGGCGGCGCGGGCCGGTCAGGGCCCGCTGGGCCGTCAGATCGGCGACGATCGCGTCGGCCAGCGCCGCCTGCTCGTCGGTCCGCCCCCGGTCGCGCACGACGTTGAAGTCGCAATAGGGGCAGATGCGCGAGCAGTAGGGCCAGTGGACGTAGACGCCGAGCGGGGGGACGCCGAGGGGGGAAGCGCTAGTCACCTTCGCACCCCAAAAGGTTGTCATCCCGGAAAGCGCGCAGCGCTTGTCCGGGACCCAGGTGAACCGCACCGCATATGCCCAGTCCCCTGGATCCCGGACAGCCTCTGCGAGGCTTCCGGGATGACAACGAGAGGGTCCTATTCAAACAGCGCCGCCTTCAGTTTCTCGAACGCCACGGCCCGGTGGCTCATGGCGTCCTTGGCGGCGGGCTCCATCTCGCCGAAGGTCTGGTCGAAGCCCGTCGGGATGAAGATCGGGTCATAGCCGAAGCCGCGGTCGCCGCGCGGCGGGAAGGTCAGGGTCCCGTGGACCTCGCCCTGCACGACCACCGCCGGCCCGCCGTTCGGCCAGGCCACGGCCAGGGCGCAGGTGAACCAGGCGGCGCGGTCCTCCGAGCCCGTCTCCTCGATCCGCTCGGCGACCTTGTCCATGGCCAGGGCGAAGTCCTTGTTCGGCCCGGCCCAGCGGGCCGAATAGATCCCCGGCGCGCCGTCCAGCGCCGCGACCGACAGGCCCGAATCGTCGGCCAGGGCGATCTGGCCCGACAGGTCGGCGGCGTGGCGGGCCTTGAGCAGGGCGTTGCCGACGAAGGTCGTCTCGGTCTCGTCCGGCTCGGGCAGGCCCAGGGTCCCGGCCGCCAGCACCTCGAACCGGCCGTCCAGCAGGGCGGCCAGCTCCTTGGCCTTGCCGGGGTTGTGCGTGGCCGCGACGAGCCTAAGTCCAGCTTCCAGCTTCAGCGTCATCGCGCGGCTCCTTTCCGGGACAAGATCATGCAGCTTCTCTACTCCCCCATGTCGCCCTTCGCCCGCAAGGTTCGCGTGGTCGCTTTCGAACTGGGCCTGGCCGACCGACTGGCGTTGACGCTCGCCAGTCCCTACACCGACGAGAGCGTGCGGGCGATCAACCCGCTGTCGAAGGTCCCCGTGCTGGTCCTCGAGGACGGCCAGCCGATCTTCGACTCCCCGGTGATCTGCGAGTATCTGGAACATCTGGCCGGCAAGACCCTGACCCCCGCCGCCGGTCCGGACCGCTGGGCCGCCCTGACCGCCCAGGCCATGGCCGACGGCATGGGCGACGCGGCCCTGGCCATCGTCCGCGAACGCCTGCGCGACGGGCCGCATCGCCAGGACCTGTTCGACCGCCAGGCCGCCGCGCTGGTCGCCGCCCTCGACCTGCTGGAGCGCCGGACGCCGCCGTCCGACCGTTTCGAGATCGGCGAGATCGCGGTCGCCGCCCAGCTGGACTACCTGGACGCTCGCCGGGTGATGGACTGGCGCGAAGGTCGCCCGAACCTCGCCGCCTGGCACGAAATCGCCAGCCGCCGCGCCGCGATGGTGGCCACGGCGCCACACCTCGCATAATCCGTTCGGTGAGCGCGATCATTGCTAAAGTTTAATATCGTTTATCGATAAGCAACATTGGCGACGGCGGAATCGCTCCCTATCTTCGGGCCCTGGGAGACACGCCATGCTGGCGCGGTCCCGCACCCGACCCGAAGGCCCGCCATGTCCGCCGCCAGACTGTTCCGCATCGTCGACGCCGTCGCCACCCGCATGGCCACGCTGACGTTGATCGCCGGTCTGCCGCTCGCCGCCGTGACCTTCGCGATCAAGACGTTCTGACCCGGGGTCCAGCTCGCCTTTGACCGGTCCCGATCCGCCGGGGCATGGTCGGCGTTTCTGCGTGAGGGGAAGAGCGGATGCGCGCCTTGGGGCCTGGCTCGGTATCGAGTTTCCTGAAGATTATTCTCGACGTGATCTATGTGGGCCTGTGGGTCTGGGTCAGCCTGCTGGCGATCTTCACGGTCGCCGTGCTGCTGCTCAGCTTCAACCCCGAACTGATCACCTCGAAACTGCACATCGGCAGCTCGATCGACGAGCTGATCAGCAAGGGACCGCTGTTCGCCGGGGCCCTGGGCGCCTGGGCGCTGCTGTCCGGCGGCTGGATGGTGATCGTCGAGCGCCTGCGGCGGGTGTTCTCCACCCTGACCGCCGGCGATCCGTTCCATCCCGACAACGTCCGCCGCCTGCGGGTGGTGGGGCTGGTCCTGGCGGCCCTGGAGATCGGCCACTACATCTTCGCCGCCCTGGCCAAGTGGCTGGCGCCGGACACCAAGGTCGTCGACGGCTCATTCAGCCTGAGCGCCTGGTTCCCGGTCCTGGTGGTGTTCGTTCTGGCCGAGGTCTTCCGCGAGGGCGCGCGCCTTCGCCGGGAGGCCGAACTGACAATCTGACGACGCGGAGACGAGAGAACCCCATGGCCATCCGCGTGCAACTGGACCGCATCCTGCTGGAAAGGCGGATGTCGCTGACCGAACTGTCGGACCGGGTCGGCGTGACCATCGCCAACCTGTCGATCCTCAAGACCGGCAAGGCCCGCGCCGTGCGCTTCACCACCCTGGACGCCCTGTGCCGCGAACTGGAGTGCCAGCCGGGGGATTTGATGACCTACGAGCCGGGCCCGGGCGAGGCGCACGAGGAGGATTAGAACCCTTCTCCCCCTGCGGGAGAAGGTGTCGGCGAAGCTGGCGAATGAGGGGTTTCTCAAACGAAAATCGCCGCGACCGACCCTGAGGCTGATCGCGGCGGTTCTGTCTTTCGACCCCCGACCTCCTTCGGAGGCCACCCTCTCCCGCAAAGGAAGAGGGGATGGGGCTTACTTCCCCGAAACCGCTTGCCGCTGCTTCACGAACAGCTCGCCGATGCCCTTTTCCGCCAGGGCGAACAGGGCGTCGAACTCGCCGCGGGTGAAGCCGCGCTTCTCGCCGGTGGCCTGGACCTCGACGATGTCGCCGGCGTCGGTCAGCACGAAGTTGCTGTCGGCCTCGGCCTGGCTGTCTTCCTCGTAGTCGAGGTCCAGCACCGGGGTGTCCTTGAACACGCCGCACGAGACCGCCGCCACCTGGCCCAGGATCGGGTCGGTCTTCAGCACGCCCTCCTCGATCAGGTAGTTGACCGCGATGCGCAGGGCGACCCAGGCGCCGGTGATGGCGGCGGTGCGGGTGCCGCCGTCGGCCTGGATGACGTCGCAGTCCAGGCTGATCTGGCGCTCGCCCAGGGCCTTCATGTCGACGACGGCGCGCAGGGAGCGGCCGATCAGGCGCTGGATCTCCTGGGTGCGGCCGCTCTGCTTGCCCTGCGCGGCTTCACGGCGACCGCGCGTATGCGTAGCCCGGGGAAGCATGCCGTACTCGGCCGTGACCCAGCCGGCGCCCTTGTTGCGCATCCAGCCCGGGACGCTCTCCTCGACCGTGGCGGTGACCAGCACCTTGGTGTGGCCGAAGCTGACCAGGCACGAGCCCTCGGCATAGCGGTTGACGCCGGTCTCCAGCGTGACTTCGCGCGTCTGGTCTGGGGCGCGTTCGGACGGACGCATGGGAAACTCCGGGGCTTTGCGTGATAGGATGGGGCCGCTTATCCTAGTTAAGACGGTCGTCCAATCCCGTCGAAACCCGAGGAAGCAATCCGAGAGCCCTTGGCGGGCGCGTTCGAAGGCGACATGACACAGCTGTTTTCGGGGTTTTCCGCTCAGACTCCCAGCCTTACGGACCTGGACGCCCGCGCCCGCGACATCTTCCGGCGGGTGGTCGAATCCTATCTCGAAACCGGCGAACCCGTCGGATCGCGGACCATTTCGCGCGGCGGGGTGGCCCTGTCGCCGGCCTCGATCCGCAACACCATGCAGGACCTGGCCCAGCTGGGCCTGCTGGACGCCCCCCACACCAGCGCCGGCCGCATCCCCACCCATGCGGGCCTGCGGATGTTCGTCGACGGCCTGCTGGAGGTGGGCGACATCGGCGAAGACGAGCGGCGGATCATCGAATCGCGCCTGTTCGCCCACGGTCGCTCGTTCGAGGAGGCGATGGGCGAGGCCAGCGCCATCCTGTCGGGCCTGGCCGGCGGGGCCGGGGTGGTGGTCGCGCCGGTCCGCGAAGGCGGGGTCAAGCACGTGGAGTTCGTGGCCCTGGGCGCCGACCAGGCCCTGGCGATCATGGTGTTCGACGACGGCACGGTCGAGAACCGGCTGATGCGGCGCGCGGCCGGCGTCACGCCCGCCTCGCTGCAGGAGGCCTCCAACTTCCTCAACGCCCGCCTGCGCGGCCGCACCCTGAACGAGGCCAAGGTCGAGATGGCCGCCGAACTGGACGCGGCCCGACGTGAACTGGACGCCACCGCGGCGCGTTTGGTCGAGGACGGCTTGGCCGCCTGGAGCGGCGGCGACGACGCCGATCGCGCCCTGATCGTCCGGGGCCGTGCGAACCTGCTGGCCGACGCCAGCGCCCGCGAGGACCTGGAGCGCGTGCGGCGGCTGTTCGACGACCTGGAGCAGAAGGGCCAGCTGATCGGCCTGCTGGACGACGTGCGGGCCGCCGAGGGCGTGCGCATTTTCATCGGGGCCGAAACGCGACTCTTTTCGCTTTCGGGTTCCTCCCTGATCGCGGCGCCCTATATGACGGGCCGACAGAAGGTGCTGGG
>Ga0102592_1001398_pt1 | contig 27550 bp, 27 predicted proteins | sample AraplaCol_mMF_r2_FD_76861 | JGI IMG/M metagenome (GOLD analysis project Ga0102592, IMG submission 76861) | Arabidopsis root microbial communities from North Carolina, USA - plate scrape MF_Col_mMF_r2 (SPADES assembly) (version 2) | ecosystem: Host-associated > Plants > Roots > Endosphere...
ACGGCTTGGTGATCAGGAAGGTCGGCTCCGGACGCTCGCCGGTGAGCAGCCGCTCGGGGAAGGCGGTGATGAAGATCACCGGCACCGAATATTCGGCGAGGATGTCCTTCACCGCATCGATGCCCGAGCTGTCGTCGGCAAGCTGGATGTCGGCGAGCACCAGGCCCGGACGATCCTCCATCGCCAGCGCCACCGCCTCGTCGCGGGTGACGGCGACGCCGGTCACTTCATGGCCGAGGTCGCGGACGATCTGCTCGAGGTCCATCGCGATCAGCGGCTCGTCCTCGATGATCATCACACGGGTGCGCGTCTGGCGCTCGATCTCGGCCACGGCCTCTCCAACGAGCTTCTGCACCTGTCCTGGATCCTCTTCGATCAGATAGCCGGCGTCCTCGATGCTGAAGCCCTCCACGGTGGTGAGCAGCAGCGCCTGGCGCGACAATGGGGTGAGACGGGCGAGCCGCTTGCGGGCGATCGCTTCGTTCTCGTTGGTGGTATCCTCGACGACATCCTCTTCCTCGAGATGCGTCGACTGCCAGATCGCCTGGAAGGTGCGATACAGGCCGAGCCGCGGATCGACGTCGCGCGGGAACTGGTCCGGCGCCGCGACGATCGCCTCCAGCGCCGCACGCACATAGCGGTCGCCATCGGCCTGGCTGCCGGTGAGCGCGCGCGCATAGCGACGGAGCAGCGGAAGGTGCGGCGCGAGTTGCTGTCCAAGCGACATGGTCGAACTATTCTCCTACGAGTGCGGAACGGTTTGTTTCGGCGCCGTTCCGAGCTATTGCAATCTCAATTCGTGCAACCCGAAGGAGCCCCTCCCTGGATATTGCATCGGCTGTGGAACAAACGACTAGGGAATTGGTTTCATCGAACATGCTGCGTAGTGTTGCCGCACAGCCCCCGGCCCCATGCGACCGGTGGCTTTCGTTCACTTCCGGAAGTTGCATCCGGAGCAGGTCGCTTTTAGTCCGAGCCTTGGCTGGCGCCATGGCGCAGGGGGGAATTGGTGCGTTCCGCGGATGAAAAAATGAAAAAGCCGCCCAAATCAGATGGCGGGAAGGAAACCGGTCGCCCCGACCGCAATGTGGGCGAGGCGCTGCGCCAGGCCTATGACGAGGCCGTGAGCGAAGCCGTGCCCGATGACCTGCTCGACCTGCTGAAGAAGCTCGACTAGTCCGGAGCTGATGGAGATTCAGGAAGAAGAACCGCGCGCCAAGGTCCGTCCGGCGGCGGCGCTGGGGGCCATGCCGACCGGCGCCAAGGTTTTCCTCTACCTGATCGTCTGCCTGCTGCCGCTGGCGCTGATCGCGCTGTTCACCACGCTGCAGAGCACCCGCAACGCCGATACCGAGGCGCGGGCGCGGCTGCGCGTGGCCGCGAGCGAGAGCACCGACATCTTGCGCGACCTGCTGGTCAACCATGTCGGCCAGCTGTCCGGCGCGCTCGATGCGCTGGAGGCCGACCCGCACGACGCCCCCGCCTGCACCCGACTCGCCGGTACCTTCGCCACCGCCACGGGCGCACGCTTCGCAATCACCAACGCCAGCGGGCGCGTGATATGCGGACAGAATTTCGCGCTCGCGGGCACTGCGACGCTCCAGCCACGCCAGGTGCGCACCACGCTGCTCGAGGATGGCATGACCCTGCGCATCGGTGGCAACCGGGGTGGCACAGCGACGGCATTCTACCCCGCCGCCACCTTGGCCTCGATCGCGCAGCCGAGCGGCTTCGTGCCCGAATATGGCGCGGCGCTGGTGGGGCATGGCGACAAGCTGGTGCTGCGCAAGCTGGAGGGCGCGGGGCCGCTCGACCGGCGCGAGACCATTCCCAACGACCTGGGCATCGACGGGGTGACGCTCCAGATGTCGATGCTCGGCACGCCGATCACCTCGCCGATGATCATCAACACCGTGGTGCTGGTGCTGATGTGGCTCGCCGCCGCCGGGATCAGCTGGTTCGTGGTCGATATCCTGCTGATCCGGCCGTTGCGCCGGCTGCGCACCAGCGTCGGCGCCTACAAGCCGGGCGAAGTGATCGACATCAAGCGCTTCGGCGAGATGCCCGCCGCCGAGATCCGCGAGTTGGGGGATACCTTCCGGGAGATCAGCCGAACGGTGAAGGAGCATGAGGCGGACCTGGCCGAGGGTCTGGTGCGCCAGACCAAGCTCACCCGCGAGGTGCACCACCGGGTCAAGAACAACCTCCAGGTGATCGCCAGCCTGATCAACTTCCATGCCCGCAGCGCCAAGAGCGAGGAGGCAACCGAGGCCTATGCCTCGATCCAGCGCCGGGTGGACGCGCTCGCCGTGGTGCATCGCCACCATTATGCCGAGCTGGAGGAGAATCGCGGGCTCGACCTGCGCTCGGTGATCGGCGAGCTCGCCGCGAACATTCGCGCCACTGCCCCAGAGCGCGCGCAGGGCCTGGGCGTGACGCTGGAGCTCACCCCGGTGCTGGTCAACCAGGACGTGGCGATTGCCATCGCCTTCCTGCTCACCGAGATCGTCGAGCTGGCGATGAGCTGCAACCCGGCAGCGCAGATCCGCATCTCGATCAAGCTGATCGAGGATGACGACACCCGTGCGCTGCTGCGTGTGACCTCCCCTGCCCTGGTGGAGAGCCAGGCGCTCGAGGAACTGGTCGAGAATCGCTATGGCCGCGTGATCGGCGGCCTTGCCCGGCAGCTGCGCACCAAGCTGCATCACGATCCGCTGACGGGCGCCTATGAAGCGGCGATCGCGATCACCGGCCGCCCCTGAGCAAATAGGCCGGATAAAAAGTTCGAAAAAAGTTCGAAGAGCATGGAACCCCGGACCGCGTGGTCCGTTTTGTACTTCGGATAGTGACCTTTTGCCCCCCCGCTCTCGCTATCCAAGACATGGGCCCGGAAGCGTCAACCCTCCCCCCCCCGGTGACGCTTCCGGGCCTAAAACTTTTCGGGGCCTTTCCATTTCTCCAACAGGTTCAGGCAGTTGCTGTGCAGACGGAACGTTTGCGCCTGCCCGGGCATTTCTTTCCCGACCCTTATGGTCCGGTATTTTGGAGAGATGTGATGCGTAAGATCATCGCCTGTGTCGCCCTTGCGGGCGCGATGCTGGTTTCGGCCTGCAACACGGTCGAAGGCGTGGGCAAGGATGTTTCCTCGGCGGGCGACACCGTCGCCAAGACGGCCGACGACGCCAAATAAGCCAGAACCGGCAGAAAAGAGAAAACCCCTCCCGCGGCAGCCGCGGGAGGGGTTTTTCGTGTCAGGCCGCTTCGGCCGTCTCGCTCTCGGTATCCTCCGCCGGTCGGCGGCGCCGTCGCGTGAACCAGATGCCGACCAGCGACAGGAAATAGAGGCCGATCAGCGGGAAGGCGAGGAGCAGCTGGGAGCCGACGTCGGGCGGCGTCAACACCGCGGCAATCGCGAAGGCGGCGACCACGGCATAGCGCCAGGCGCTCTTGAGCTGCTCATAGGTGACGATGCCCGAGCGCTCCAGCAGCATCAGCAGCACCGGCAGCAGGAAGGTGATGCCGAAGGCGAACAGGAACTGCATGACGAAATCGAGATATTTCTCGGCCTCGGGCAGCGCTTCCTGATGCACGCCCCCGCCGAGATCGCCCTGATAGCCGAGCAGGAAATGCAGGGCGGTGGGGATCGCGATGAAATAGGCGAGCGAGGCGCCGGCGATGAACAGCACCGGGGTCGCCAGCAGGAAGGGCAGCAGCGCCTTCTTCTCTTGCCGGTAGAGGCCAGGCGCCACGAACTGCCAGAGCTGCGTCGCGATCACCGGGAAGGACAGCATCATCGCCGCGAAGAACGCGACCTTGAGCTGGACGAAGAACGCCCCGAAGATCTGGGTGAAGATGATCTTGTTCTGCCCCGCCGCCGCGAGCGGATGGACGAGGAAGCCGTAGATCTCCTTCGAGAAATAGAAGGAGGCGAAGAAGGTCACCAGCAGCGCGGCCACGCAGTAGAGCAGGCGGCGGCGCAGCTCGATCAGATGCTCGAGCAGCGGCTGCTGGGTATCGTCGATGTCCCTCATTCGGCGGCCTCTGCAGGCGGCGCAGCCTTGCGCGCACGGGGTTTGGCGGCCGGCTTGGCGGTTGCCACCGGCGCCGCCGCCTTGCGGGCACGCGGCTTGGGGGCGGGCTTGACGGCCGGCTCGGCCACCGGCTCCGCTACGGCAGTTGCCGGAGCCTTGCGCGCGCGCTTCGGCTTGGGCGCCGGCGCGGAGACGCCCGGCGTCTCGTCATGGATAGCGGGCTGCTCGACCATCACCGGCGCGGCATCCTCGGCGACGACATGATGCACCTCGGCCTCCGCTCCCGGCGCGGGAAGCGCCGCCGGCGGATGCTGGGCCATGATGCGGGCGTTCTCTTCCGCCCATTGCTTTTCGAGCTCGGCAAGCTCCGACTCGCGGATCATGTTGTCGAACCCCGAGCGGAACTGGCGCGCGACAGCGCGCGCCTTGCCGAACCACTTGCCCACAAAGCGCATTGCCTTGGGCAAATCCTTTGGCCCGATCACGATCAGCGCAACGATGGCGACGACCACGAACTCGGGCGCGTTGAAATCTAGCATCGATCAATCGCCAGAAGCGGCCCCCGGCGCCCTGAGCCGGGAACGGCGCGGAAGTTCAGAGCTTCTCTTCGCGCGCCGGCTCGGCCTCGCGCTGCACGGTCGGCTCGGGAGCCGCCTTGCCCTCGATGCGGGTCGCCGGCTTCTCGGCGTCGTCATCCTCGGACATGCCCTTCTTGAACTGCTTGATGCCCTTGGCGACATCACCCATCATGTTCGAGAAGCGACCGCCGCCCAGCAGCAGGATCGCGACCACGCCCAACAGCAGCCAGTGCATCAGGCTGAAACTACCCATCACAAATCTCCTCGATTCCGGCTTTATCTAGGCGTGCCGGGCACCTGCGGCAATGGCCGAGACGCCGGGAGGCCCTATTCGTCGTCTGTGACAGTTTCGCTTTCGGGTTCCTCGGCGCCTTCATTCTCCCCCAGCGCCTCGAACGCGAGGTCGACCGGATCGAGCAGGCCGGCGGCCTTGAGATCGTCGATTCCGGGCAGGTCGCGGCGGCTGGACAGGCCGAAATGGGTGAGGAAACCGCCGGTGGTGGCGTACATCAGCGGCCTGCCCGGTACCTCGCGGCGGCCGGCGGGGCGGACCCAGCCCGCCTCCATCAGCACGTCGATCGTGCCCTTGCTGATCTGGACGCCGCGGATCGCCTCGATCTCGGCGCGCGTCACCGGCTCGTGATAGGCGATGATCGCCAGCGTCTCGATGCCGGCGCGGCTGAGCTTGCGGCTCTCCTCGCGATTGCGGCGCAGCAGATGGGCAAGGTCGGCGGCGGTCTGGAAGTGCCAGCGGTCGCCGCGGCGGACCAGCTCGACACCGCGCCCGGCATAGAGCGCCTCCAGGGCAGCGAGCGCGGCGCGCACGTCCATCTCAGGACCGACATGCGCGCGGATCTCGTCCAGATTCATCGGATGCTCGGAGGCGAACAGCACGGCCTCCACCGCGCGCGAGGCGGCGTCTTCGGGAGTCATCCTGCCGCCTTGAGATAGAGCGGCGCGAAGGCCGATTTCTGGCGGAGCTCGACCCTGCCCTGCTTGGCCAGCTCGAGCGCAGCGACGAAAGACGAGGCGAGCGCCGACTTGGCATAGGGACCGCTCGCACCTTCGGGGAGGAAGGACTGGAGCGTGCTCCAGTCGATTCGCGAGCCGATCAGCGAGGAGACCCGCGCGATCGCCGCCTCCAGCGTCATCACGTCGCGCTGCTGGACGACGTGCATTACCGGGCGGGTACGCGCGCTGATCCGGCCATAGGCTGCGATCAGGTCGTAGATTTCGGCCTCGTAGCGTGCCTTGCGCAGCACGCGCAGGCCCTCGGGCGCGCCGCGGAAGAAATTGTCGCGGCCGGTGCGGTCGCGGGCCATCAGCCGGGCACCGGCATCGCGCATCGCGTTGAGCCGCTCGAGGCGCAGCTGCAGGCGCAGCGCCAGCTCCTCGGGGCTGGGCGTCTCCTCCGGATTGCGCGGGAGCAGCAGCGCAGACTTGAGATAGGCCAGCCAGGCGGCCATCACGAGATAGTCGGCGGCAAGCTCCAGCCTCAGCTCGCGCGCCTCGTTCACATAGCCGAGATATTGCTCGACGAGCTGAAGGATCGAGATCTGGCGCAGATCCACCTTCTGCGTGCGGGCGAGCGCCAGCAGCAGGTCGAGCGGCCCTTCCCAGCCGTCGATATCGATCTTGAGGGTCTCTTGTGCCTCGGCGTCCATGGGGGGAGTTAAGCAGGTCGGGGAGGTGGTGTCATGCCCTTACTCCCTCTCCCCGCCAGCGGGGAGAGGGAGAAGTCACGCCAGCGCCAGCAGCTCGTCCCGCCTGGCGATGAGCTCCGCGAAGTCCGCATCGGGCTCGTCGGCGCCGGTGGTGGCCATGGCGCGGTCAAGGCGCTCGATGCATTCGGGCGTCGCGTCCGGGAGCAGGCCGATGATCTCGACCATCTCGTCCATCCGCGCCCAGCAATCGAGCACCACGTCGCAGCCCGCGGCCAGCGCCTGGGTCGCCTTCTCGCCCGGCGTGCCGGACAGCGCCTTCATGTCGATGTCGTCGGTCATCAGTAGCCCGTCGAAACCGATACGGCCGCGGATGATCTCATGGACCACGGTCGGCGAGAGCGTGGCGGGACGCTGGGCGTCCCAGGCCTCGAACACGACATGGCAGGTCATGCCCATCGGCGCATCCTTGAGCGCGTGGAAGGGCGCTATGTCCTGCTCCAGCGCCGCGGCGTCGACCCTGACGCGCGGCAGCTCGAGATGGCTGTCGACCACGGCGCGGCCATGACCCGGCATGTGCTTGACCACGCCGACCACCCCACCCCGGCGCAGCCCTTCGACACAGGCCTGGCCGAGCGCCGCGACGCGCATCGGCTCGCTGCCGAAGGCGCGGTCGCCGATCGCCTGGGTCACTTCCGGCGTCACGACGTCGAGCAGCGGGGCACAATCGACGGTGACGCCGACCTCGGCCAGCATCAGCCCGAGTGCGTGATAATTGGCCCGCGCCGCCTCGATCGCCGAGATCGGTGCGACATCATAGAGGCGGCCGAACGCCTCTCCCGCTGGGAAGGCCGGCCATTCGGGCGGCACCATGCGACTGACCCGGCCCCCTTCCTGGTCGATCAGGATCGGCAGGTCGGCGCGACCGCTCAGTTCGCGCAATTCCTCGGTGAGCGCGCGCATCTGGGCACGGCTCTCGCAATTGCGCTTGAACAGGATGTAGCCGAGCGGATCGGCATCACGAAAGAAATCGCGCTCCTCGGCCGTGAGCGACAGGCCGGATACGCCGAAGATTACTGGCTTCATGCCGCCGTCTTAGCGAAGCGGGAGGCCGGGTTTAACCCCCATTCCGTCCTCCCGGGCCGCTACGGTCAATTCGCCACGTAGCAGCTTTCGCCTGCCACCTTGAGCTTGCCGCACAGCTCCTTGGCCTGGCTGTTCGAGCCGGCGTTCACGCGCAGGCGGAACAGCGCCTTGCCGTCCTTCTCGCCGCGCTCGACCGATTTGCCGAGCGGCGCGAGGTAGGAGAAGCGCTTGGACAGGCGCGCCCAGGCGGTGTTGGCGCCGGCTTCGTCCGGGAAGGCGCCGAGCTGGATCAGCGCGCCGGAGCCGCCCGCCTGCGCGGCGATCACCGGCACGCGCTTGGGCTGCGCGTCGGCCGTGCTCGCGCTCGACGGGATCGCGACCTTGGCGTTCCTCTCACCGGTCAGCGACGGCGCCTTCTCGACGACCTTCCTGCCATCGACCGGCGCCTCGGGCAGTGCGCTCACGTCGATGCTCGAATTGCCGCTATTGCCCTGGCTGGTGGCGAAGACGGTATCGCCTTCGCCCTCCACCTTCATGCCGCCGGGCTCGTCGGGCTTGACCTTGTAGTCGCCCTCAGGCGCGGCGATCAGCTCACCATTGCCGACCAGGCTCTTCTGCTTCTGGTACCAGTAATAGCCGAACGCGCCCGCGCCGAGCACGGCAAGGAGCAGAAGGACGAGCAGCAGGATACGGCCGAAGGAAACGCCTTCGCGATAATCCTCCTCCACCGTCTCGAGCCAGGGAAGGCGGTCATCGTCGCCGAATCCGGGCTCCCCCCCACGCATGTTCATTCCTTACATCTCCTGGACGGCCTCGACGCCCATGATGCGGAGGCCATTGCGGACAATCTGCCCGATCGAACGCGCCAGATAAAGCCGTGCGCACGTAAGCGCCGCCTGGTCCGGCAAGAGGAAGCGGCGGGTGGGATCTTCCTTGCCAAGGTTCCACAAGGAATGGAGTTCCGCGGCCAAGTCGTAGAGATAGAAGGCAATTCGGTGGGGCTCGCGCGCCGAGGCAGCCGCTTCGACGATGCGCGGGAACTGCGCGGCGGCCTTCACCAGCCCAAGCTCCTGTGTATCAAGCAGAGACAGGTCGACGTCGGCACAGGCGATCCCAGCCTCCGCCGTGCGGCGGCCGAGCGAGGCGACGCGGGCATGCGCATACTGGACGTAGAACACCGGATTGTCCTTCGACGCCTCGACCACCTTGGCGAAATCGAAGTCCATCTGCGCGTCGGCCTTGCGGGTCAGCATGGTGAAGCGGACCACGTCCTTGCCCACTTCATTGACCACATCGGCCAGTGTCACGAAGTTGCCCGCGCGCTTGCCCATCTTCACCAGCTCGCCGTTACGCATCAGCCGGACCATCTGGACCAGCTTGACGTCGAACTTGGTCTCGCCGCCGGTCAGCGCCTGCACCGCCGCGACGATGCGCTTGACGGTGCCGGCATGGTCGGCACCCCAGATGTCGATCAGCGCGTCGGCCGACTGCGCCTTCTGGAAGTGATAGGCGAGATCGGCGCCGAAATAGGTCCAGGCGCCGTTCGACTTCTTGATCGGGCGATCCTGGTCGTCGCCGAACTGCGTCGAGCGGAACAGCGGCAGCTCGACCGGCTCCCAATCCTCGGGCGTCTCGCCCTTGGGGGCCTCGAGCACGCCGTCATAGACATAGCCACGCTCGCGCAGCCACGCCTCGGCCTGTTCTGGCTTGCCGGCGGCTTGCAGTTCCGCCTCGGACGAGAACAGGTCGTGATGAATGCCGAGCAGCGCGAGATCGGCACGGATCAGGTCCATCATCGCGGCGACCGCGATCTGACGGAAAAGGATCAGCCACTCGCTATCCGGCGCACTGACGTATTTGTCGCCGAACTCGGCGGCGAGCTTCTCGCCGACGGGCTTCAGATAATCGCCCGGATAGAAACCAGTGGGGATCTCGATCGTCTCGCCCAGCGCTTCGCGATAGCGCAGGTGCGCCGAGCGGGCGAGCACGTCGACCTGGCCGCCGGCATCGTTGACATAATATTCGCGGATCACCTTGTGCCCGGCGAACTCGAGCAGGGCGGCGAGCGCATCGCCCACCACCGCACCGCGGCAATGGCCCATGTGCATCGGGCCGGTCGGATTGGCCGAGACATATTCGACGTTCACCGTCGTGCCCGCACCCACCGTCGAGCGGCCATATTCGTCGCCGGCATCGAGGATCGTCGTCAGCTCGCCGCGCCAGGTCGCGTCGGTCAGCGTCAGGTTGATGAAACCCGGGCCCGCAATCGAGACCGAGGCGACTTCGTCGAGCTTCTCCAGCTCGGCACCGATCTTCTCTGCGAGCGCGCGCGGATTGGTGCCCGCCGGCTTGGCCAGGACCATCGCGGCATTGGTCGCGAGATCGCCGTGCGACGCATCGCGCGGCGGCTCCACCGTGATCGCGCGTCGCTCCAGCCCCGCGGGCAGGTCGCCAGCGAGGACAAGCGCATCCAGGGCAAGATTGAGATGCGCGGCGAAGCGTGCGTAAAGCGTCATTCACGGTTCCAGTGGTTGCGGAAGCGCGGGCTCTTAGCGGATGCGGGAGCGCGACGCCACTGCGGTGACATGGGGTGCGCGTCGGAAGTTTGCACGCGCCGATGTTGACGGACCTTCTTCCGAGCCGCCAAATGGATCATGGAGGCGGCTCTCGCCCCGGAAATGGTTGGAAGAACGTGGCGACTACAGCCTCGGGCAGGAAGCGGCGGACACAGGCGGAGCGCACGGCGGAGACGCGCGAGGCGCTGCTCGATGCCACGATCCGGCTGCTCTACCGCAACGGCTATAGCGGCACCTCGACCGAGGCTATCGCCGAGGAGGCCGGGGTGACCCGCGGCGCGCTCCACCATCATTTCGGCACCCGCGCGCAGCTGATGGCGGACGTGATCGGCACGGTCTACGACCGGGAACGGCTCGCCTATGAGGAGATCGCGGCGGAGACCGGCCGCGGCGCCCATATCTCCGACTGGCCGGAGATGCTCTGGGAAGTGCTGAGCCGCCCCTCCGGGCTGGCGGTGCTGGAGATCCTCCAGGCTTCGCGCAGCGACACCGAGCTGGCCGCCCTGGTCACGCCGATGCAGGCCCGGGTCGAGCAGATGTCGCTCGAGGCGATCAAGCAGCAGTTCGGCAGCGGCGACGATGCCGGGGTGCTTGCGGGCATCCGCCTGTTCGTCTGGGCGGCGCGCGGGCTGTCGATCGCGCAGGTGCTGGCGCCGAACCCCGAGGAAATGCGGCGCTCGGTCGACTTCCTCAAGCTGCTGATCGACGGCGCGATCCGCGCGGGCGCGATCGACACCCGGGGCCGGCCGATACCGCCTTCGGAGGGGTGACGGAAAGCGGGACTCAGGGAACCGGCTGCCCTTCGCGGCACACTGCGGCGATGTTGCCGAAATCCTGCGAGCCATCGTCTGTGGCGAGCATCTTCAGGTGCCCGAGCCAGACGAAGCGGCGGAATACGGGGTCGCGCGCGGTGCGTTTCTCGCCACAGGCGATCTGCGGCGCGTCGTGGCGGGCGACGACATCGCGCAGCTCGGCGCGGGAATCCCCGATCGAGGCAAGGATCGCAGTTTCCACAGGCGAGCGCGGCGGCGGTGCCGATGCGAACGGCTCTGGCACCGGCGTCGGGCTCGGCGAAGCAGCTGGACGAACCACGACCGCACCCGCTTCGGGAGCCGGGGGCGTCGCGGGCCAGGCGATCAGCGCCGCGATCGCCGCCACCGCGACGACACCCAGAACAAAGAGCATCTTGCGATGTGCCGGCATGTTCCTCCCTCCCCTATATCCAAAAAAACGGTCGCGCACCGCCCGGACGGCGGCGCGCGACCAGTTGCTCACGGAATGTTGGAGACCCGGCCCTGCCAGGCAGTCGCGGTGAAGAACTCGCCGGTGCCGCTCTTGAATGCGGCGCCCGCCGTCGCGTCGCCCTTGAGCTGCCAGGCCAGCCAGGCGGTCGGGAAGCCCAGATAGCCGTACACGCCGTTGGAGCAGGCCTTGAGGAAGCCGAGCAGGCCGCAGCCCGGGGTGCCGGTGATGTCGTTGTGATTGGCGCCCTTCAGCAGCCCCTTGGCCTTGAGCATCCCCGCCGGCGTCGCGTTGTAATAAGCGGTCTGCGAGTTGAGCTGGGTGCCGCCGCTCTGCGTGTCCGGCGCGATCAGGCTGTCGGCGGTGCCGCTGACATAGAAGATCGAGCCCGATCCGCCGGTGAGCGTCGGCGTCAGCAGGCAATTGTCGGCCGGGTTGCACCAGGTCTGGCTCGGCAGCTCGAAGGTGACCGTGGTGATTATCGCGCCGTTCGAGTGGAACATCGCATTGGCGGCACCGGAAGCGCCCTGCGAATGGCCCGCTGCACCGACATGGGTGAAATCGATGCGGTGATAGAAGGGACTGGCCGGGTTCGCTTCCTGCGCCTGCATATAGGCGAGCGAATCCAGCACCGTGTTGCCATAGCCGGTCTGCTTGTCACGCGTCGCGACGACGACGAAACCCCAGCTCGCGAGATGCTTCAGCCAATTGGTGTAATTGTCCGGGGTCGAGTCGGTGCCGTTCGCCCAGACCACCAGCGGCAGGCGCGTGTTCAGCGAGGCGATGTTGGTCGGATAGAAGACATCGCACTGGTTGCCCTTGGAATCGCAGGCGGCCGTGGAACGGGTCGTGGTCGTCGCATAGCTGCCATTGGCGTAATATTGCGTCTCGACCGGCCCCGTCGGCGCATTGGGAACGGACTGGGCGGCTGCCGGCAATGCCGTGGCCAATGCAGCAGCGGAAACCAGGCTGGCACATATCGCTCGGGATAGTCTCTTCATCTGCCTCTCCTTGCGCTTGTCGTTTTTCTCCCTCGAACCGCATCGATGGCGACGCACCGGAATCGAATGGCACGAGGCCGAAGCGGTTCGGCCGCGCGGAGTGGCGAACGGGAAAGCTGCTGGTCTTTGCGCAGGCCGCATCGCCGCCCGCCGGACGGCCGATGCGTGAATGGTCCTCCCCGATCCTCCGGTCTCCGCCGGTGATACCAGCCTATGCGCACACAAACTTACAATCAAGATCGTATGTAAATTGCGACAAAGATGCCTGCTACTCGGCAGCCACCGCGCGCGGCTTCGCCGGATTGACGCCGTTGAGCAGCATCGCGGCGAAAGCAGAGCGCCGGACGATCACCCGATGCACCAGATAGGAGAGCCAGCCCGACAGTCCGACCATCAGCACATAGGCGAGATAAGGATCGAGCCGCAGCGGATCGAACAGCAGGTCGAGCAGCAGAATGATCGGGAAATGCACCATGTAGATGGTGAAGGAGGCATCGGCGATCTGGCGGAACAGCGGCGGCGTTGCGCGCATCGCGACCGCGGAGCGCAGGATCAGCACGGTGACCGCCGGCGGGCACATGCACGCGGTGATCACGTTGAACAGGCTTGCCGGCGTATCATAGAGGCCTGCCCCTCCCCCCGGCAGCAGCCGCGAGGCGCAGCAGACGGCAAGGACCAGCACCAGCACGATGAAGGGCGGCCCGGTGCGCGCGGTGATCCGCTTGAACAATGCCGGCGACCCGGCCAGCAGCACGCCAAAAGCATAGAGCGGGGCATAGGCGACCACCTGGTGCGTCGCCCATACCGGTTCAGCCAGCGCGCCGGACTCGCGCGCCAGTTGGGCGACGAGCAGCACGCTCGCGGTCGACAGCATGCCCACCGCCAGGATGGTAAGCGTGACCGAGGGGCGCCCGGTCTCCACCCATTTGTCGATCCGGGCGAACAGCCCGTGCATCTGGTCGGCACGATAGAGCCAGAAGGTGATCGGCGCGAATACCAGCAGATCGACCAGGAACCAGAAATGCCACCAGCCCAGCTCGGGCAGCGCGGGCATGGCCACGCCCAGCCGGTGCCAGCTGGAAAGCGCACTCATCAGCGGCGCGAGGACGCAAAGGCCGAACAGCATTGGCACGCCGATCTGGAAGCTCCGCCGCGCCAGCCAGGGTTCGGCACCCCGCTTGCGCAGCGCGAGCAGGCTGAGCAGCCCGGCGACCGCGAAGAAGGCGCCCATGCGGAAATTGGAGGACATCTTGGCGATGAGCACGAACAAGGGCCGGTCGACCTCCTGCACGGTGGTCGCGTGCAGAAAGATCCCCGCCAACATCAGCAGCGCGCGCCAGTTGTCCAAACCGGCAATCCGCTCGCGGTGCAACTTCGCCCCCATGTGCAACTGCGGAAGCAGTCGCTCAGGATTGACCTACGCCGGATTGCTTAACCGGCGGTTCCTTACTGAAGAGAAACGAAGTGAACTTCGCCGTAACCTCGGCACGACTTGGGAAGATCAGGAACGATCCAGCAACGCTTCGGGATGGCAGCGCTGCAGCACGTTGCGCGGCATCGCTTGGTCCAGCGCCTCATGCACCGCAATCTTCCAGCGGCGATAGCCCTCGTCGTTGAGGTGCAGCCCGTCCTCCATGAAGAACGGCCCGGGTCGTCCACCCTGGAGCAGGGCCGGCACGATATCGACATAGTCGACGTCAGGCCGCTGCTCGGCGATCGCCTTTGCCGTGGCGTTATACTGCCCCTGCTGCGCGAGCCGATCCCAGCGGGTGGGACTGGGCTTGAGCGAGAGGATGAACACCGGCGTGTTGCCGAACAGCCGCGACTTGATCGCAAGGAACTCGCGCAGGTCGGCGACCGTCTGATCCACGGTGTGACCGAAGGCGAGGTCGTTTTCTCCGGCATAATAGATGATCGCCTGGGGCGGCTTGCTCGCCTGGTCATGCGCGATGTGGAGGTTGATCTCCTGCATCGTCGCGCCGCCGATACCGCGATTCTGCCCGACCCATGGGCGCATATCGTCCTGAAGCGAGGTCCAGCGGCTCATCGTCGAGCTGCCCACGAACCAGAGCACGCAGGCACCCTCGCGCTGCGACGCGCCGGGCAGCGGCTGGCGCGCCATCACCCACTGCCAACCCCCGAAGATCGTCGTGAACACGGCGAGCGCCAGCGCGCACTTGCCCAGCGTGGCAAGCGCGATGATCAGAGGTTTCGATTGCGGCGAAGGCTGCACGTCCCGACGATCCTCTTGCGCGATTCCGGGCAGAATAGAGACCGGGAGTTAAAGCCGCGTTCCCACGCACGCCACGTGAGACGGAGGATCGCACGGGGCGCTTGACGCCCGGCTTTAGGCGCGGACGAGATCCTGGAGCGGCCTCGCCATCTGCACTTCGGGGAAGAGCTTGCGCGCCGCGGTCTGCGGCATCAGCCCGAAATGCGCCGAAAGCGTGGAGCCGATCACCGTGTCGAGGCCCAAAGTAGGCTTGAGATCGCGGCTTTCGTAGAGCGCGGCATCCGACAGGCCTGGCCAGTCGGCCACCACCCTGCCCCCATTCACCGCGCCGCCCATCAGCATCGCGCAGGAAGCAGTACCGTGATCGGTCCCCTGCGTGCCATTGACCTTCACCGTGCGGCCAAACTCGGTGGCGACCAGCACCACCGTGTCGCTCCACAAGGGGCCTAAGCCCTTCTGCAGCGCGCCGACCATCTGATCGAGGCCATTGAGCTGGCCGGCGAGACGGCCTTTCTGCCCGGCATGCGTGTCCCACCCGCCGGTCTCGATCATCGCGATGCGCGAGCCATTCTCCGCCGCGAGCATCTTGGCGGCGAGATCGCCGGTGGCGGCTGCGTTCCTGCCATTGTCCGAAGCCAGGTCGCTGGTAAGCATCCGCGTGGCGGTCGCCTGTTCCCAGATACCGTGGAGCTGGGCATCGCCCTGGTACATCTGGCTGACCCGCGCCAGCAGGTCGTCCGAGGCATCGGGCAGGCCCGAAGGGGCATAGCTTGCCACTTCCACCGCCCCGCGCAGTGCCATCGGCACCGTCGCGGCCAGCGCGATCGCCTTGTCGTCGGCGGGCAGCAGAGTGAGGAGCCGGTTCAGCCAGCCATCCTTGAGCTGATAGGCGGAGGTGCCGCCGGTCTCGAGCACGTTCTGCCCGTCGAAATGCGAACGGTCGCGATAGGGCGATGCGACGGCGTGAAGGAACAGCGCCTGCTTCGCGCCGTAGAGGGCGTGGATGTTCTTCATCGACGGATGCAGCGCGAACATGTCGTCGAGTTTCGGCGCGGTAGCGAAATCCTCGGCAAGGCTCCCGCGCTGGCCGGCATAGGCCGGGTCCCCCACCGGGGCGACGGTGTGCAGGCCGTCGGCCGCGCCGCGCTGGATGATGAAGACGAAACGGCGGTTGGTCGCGGCGCGGGCAAAGGCCATGCGAGCGCCGAAGCTGCTGGCGAACACGGCCGAGGCGCCCAGCGCGACGAAATTGCGACGGGAAAGAGCGGTCATCGGGCTTACCTCCGCATGAATTCGGGCGAGACGAGCATCAGGGCGAGGCCCTGGCCCGGGCTCTCGGCGCGGGCGATCGACTGGGCGGTGGCGGGGCTCAGCGCATCGGGGAAAAGCTCCGCCGCACGCTGGCGGGCGTCGATCAGGTTCTTCGTCCGCTGCGCCATGCGCTCGGCCGCCTCGACCCGGCGCATCACCGCGTCCGGACCGGCCCAGGCGCCGGCGACATCGTCCCAGCCTGCCGGCGAGCCCGGCTTCCACACGGGCTGGCCGAGCTGGCCCATCAGGCCGTTGACGGCGTTCGGCTGCAGTTGCTGGGTGCCGAGCGCGCGCATCGCCGAGATCGACCATTCCCAGGGCGACTTGAACTTCGCCGGCCGCGGCGCCCAGCATTCTGGCGAAGCGATCAGCGCGCGGTAGACGGTGGGCAGGTCGCCCTTCGACGACAGAAAGGCCTTCTCGAGCCGCGCAACCAGGGGCGCGGGCGGATCGTCGCTGGCGAAATGCCGGGCGAGCTTGGTGGCGATGTGCTTCGCCGTGGCGGGATGCGTGGCAAGATGGTCGAGCACCGCCGCCGCCTGTTCCTCGCCCTGACCGGCCCATTGCTTGCCGAGGATGGTGCGCGTGCCCGGCTCGTGCAGCCGATCGGCGAAGACGAAGCTGCCGGGCTCGCCGCCCATGTCCCCCGCCCCCCGCGCCCGGCCGATCCCGGCAACAGTGAAGCCGGTCATCGCCCGGGCGAACTCGGTGACGTCCGCCTGGGTGTAGACGCTGCGCACGCCGAGCGTGTGGAGCTCCATGATCTCGCGCGCGAGATTCTCGTTCAGCCCGCCACGGCGCCCCCGCTGACGCTGGGCGGCCGGGCTGTTCGGGCCGATCGACACGGCCTGGTCGAGATAGAGCAGCATCGCCGGATGCCGCTCGACCGCGTTCAGCATGTCGCCGAACTTGCCCATCACATGCGGGCGGATCGCCTCGAACTCCATCGTGCCCGAAAGCCCGACCAGCTCGAGCTTGTCGGCCGAGACGGCGAAATGGTTCGCCCAGAAATGGACGAGCCGCTCGGCAAAGGGCGTGGGCGAGGTGATCGCAGTGAGCGCGCGGGCCGAGACCATGCCGACATAGGCTTGTTGCTGCTGGCGCCGCGCCTCGCGCCGGGCGAGCATCGCGGCATCCTCGCCCTGGTAGAGCGGCTTGGCGGCGGGCGGCATCGGCGGGGCCGGTTGCATCGCCTGCATGTCCTGCATCATGGCACCTTCGGCCATGGCCGGCTGGGCGGCCGCGGGCTTGGCCGGTGCGGCTGGGCGTGCCCGTGGCCTGGGGTTTTCGAGGCGGAGCAGGCGTTGACGCTCGTAGAAATCGGCGAGATCGCGCGCAACCTGGCTGCTCGGCACCTGCGAGGCGATCACCTGGGGGCGTGGGTCGAAGGCGGCAATCTGCCCCGCGAGCCATTTGCGGGGATCGTTCCCCGCATCCTCGCCCGGCCTGGCGCCGAGCCCGAAGCGGTTGAGCGCGATACTGGCGTCCGACATCCGACTCTCCTGGTCCGTTTGTGACGGACTACGCGCAGAGTGTCGCAGAAGTTTGCCAGACTGACACATATCGGCTTGCGTTTTCTGCAACTGCCCAGCGCGGCCTTTGCGATTGCCGCTTTTGCTGCGTCGCAACATTATATGCGCAAGAACAGAACAAATTGGATGCCGATCTGGCTCTTGAACCATCAAGGAGAAAGATCGTGTCGAAGTTTCTTTTCGCGGCTGCCGCCGCTGCCCTGACTTTCACTGCCCCCGCCGCGCTCGCTGCCGATCGCAGCTTCACGCATGAAGGCGTGGTCTACACCTATACCGTGACGACCAAGGACAAGGTCCAGGTCCTCGAGGGCCGCACCGACAAGGGCGGCGAGTTCCGCCTCAACGTCAAGAATGGCTGGGTCGACGGCTATGTGAACGACACCCGCGTCTCGTTCCGTGCGCCGAAGGACAAGAGCACCGGCCAGCTGGCCGCACGCTGAGCCGCACTCCCCTTTTCAGGGACTGACGAAAGGCCGGGGCGGCGACGCTTCGGCCTTTTCGTTGTTCAGAAGCCCTCGGGCAGTTCGATCGTGCCGACCAGTTCCTTGTAGCGGGCGATGGCATAGCGGTCGGTCATGCCGGCGATGAAGTCGGCGATGTGGCGGCTGCGAGCGGGTTCCGCCTCTGGCAGTGCCTCGGTCCATTGCGCCGGCATCAGCGCGGGATCGGCGCGATAGGCGGCGAACAGCCCGGCCACCACCTTGTGCGCCGCGTCGGCCGCGGCGAGCTGGCTCGGATGGTGGTAGAGATTGGCATACATGAAGCGCTTAAGCTCGCGCTCGGCCTCGCGCATCCCCTCGGAGAAATGCGCGAGCACCTGACCGGCCGCGCGGACGTCCGCCACCGTCTCGACGCCGCTTTGGGCGATGCGCTTGCCGGTCGCGTCGATCAGGTCGTTGACCATCGCGCCGATCTGGGCGCGGATCAGCTCGCTGATCAGCCGCCGCCGCTCGCAGCCCGGGAAGCGCGCTTCGACCTGGCGCCAGCCCTGGGCGACCATCGGCAACTCGAACAGCTGGTCCAGCTGGAGCAGTCCGGCGCGCAGGCCGTCGTCGATGTCGTGATTGTCATAGGCGATGTCGTCGGCGATCGCCGCGACCTGCGCCTCGAGCGACGGCCAGCTTTCCAGCTCGAGCGGAAATTGCCGGTCGGCCTCGGCCAGCGCCCATTCGGGATGGATGATCGGGCCATTGTGCTTGGCAAGACCTTCGAGCGTGTCCCAGGTCAGGTTGAGCCCGTCCCAGGCCGGATAGGGCCGCTCGATCGTGGTCAGCGTGCGCAGCGTGTTGCCGTTGTGGTCGAACCCACCCTGCCCGGCCAGCGCCTCGCCCAGCGCCTTCTCGCCGGCATGGCCGAAGGGCGGATGGCCGATATCGTGCGCGAGGCAGAGCGCCTCGGTCAGGTCCTCGTTGAGGCCCAGGGTGCGCGCGATGGCGCGGCCGATCTGGGCGACCTCCAGGCTGTGGGTGAGCCGCACGCGGAAATGGTCGCCATCCGGCGCCATGAACACCTGGGTCTTGTGGCGCAGCCGCCGAAAGCTGATCGAATGAATGATCCGGTCGCGGTCGCGCTGAAAGGCGTCGCGCGGGCCGCGAGCGGTGCCGCCGGGCTCGGAATGGAGACGGCCGCGGCTGGCTTCCGGGGTGGAGGCCCAAGGGGAAATCGCTTTCACCCGGACGCCCTATCGCGGGATGAGGGGAATGTCGAAGCCGAACTAATTCCTTCCTCAGCTTGCTGGGGGAGGAATTTAGAGCGCCAGCTTGGTCACCTTCTGCCCCGCCTCGCTGGTGAAGACGAAGCCGGAGACGCCGGCCTTGCCCAGCGTATTGACGAAGGCCTGGGCCTCGGCGCTGGTCTTGAACGGGCCCGTCAGCACGCGGTTGGTGGCGCGCAGCGGCGTGGTCCAGGCGGCCTTGCCCTTCAGCACCACCGGCGCCTTTGCGACCACGGCCTTCCAGGCCTTGGCGAGCGAATCCTCATTGGCGCCGCCCGCAACCTGCACCCAGATGCGGCTCGGATCGGTCTTGGCCGGATCGGGCTTCTTCGGGTCCGGTTTCTTGGCCTTCGGGTCGGGCTTGCCCTTCTTGGCGTCGTCAGCCGTAGGCTTGGCCTTGGGATCGGGTTTTGCCTTGGGATCCGGCTTCTTCGGGTCGGCCTTGACCGGTTCCGGCTTGGGCTTGGCCGCAACCGGCTCCGGCTTGTGCGGCGCGACCGGTTTGGCTTCGGCGACACGCACCGGCTCCGGTGCCGGCGCAGGCTCGACGACGGGCTCGGTCGGCGTAGCAGTGACGGTCGCCAGTTCCTCCGCCGGGATGGTGATGCCGCCGACGATCGAAGCAAGGACTGAGTCCTCCTGGCCCACCTTGGCGGGCCCAGGCGGCGCGGGCTCGGGGCGCGGCGCCGGGCGCACCGGCTGTACCACCGGTTCGGCGCGAGCGAGCGTGACCGGCGCGGGTGTCGGCTCGGTGCGGACCGGCTGGGGCGCAGGCTCACTGCGGACCGGCATGGGCGGTGCTGCGGCAACGCGCACCGGCGCGGGGGTCGGAGTCGGGCGAACCGGAACGGGCGCCGGCGTGGGACGCGCCGGGGCGGCGGCCGGGCGCTCATTGGCCTCGCTCGGCTCCTCCTCCCGCTTCGGCGCCGGCAACGGCTGCACGATCGGCGTGGACGGCGCCACGAAGCGCGGCGGCGGCGGGAGATTCTCGTCGGGCGCGGGCTGCGGAACGGGCGCAGGCGCCGGGCGTGCGGCGGCGATGGCAGCGAGCTTCTGGTCGCGGTCGCGATCCCTGCGCGAACGGCGATCCCTGCCCGCGGGAGCCGGCGCGGGCGTAGCCACGGGAGCCGCTGCCGCGACTTCCACCGGGCGCGGCGCCGGCACGTAGCGCGGTAGCTGCGGCGCCAGGCGGGCATCGGCCAGCCGCGCCTGGGTGGGCGAGAGCTCGCCGAAATGCACGGCGAAGGCGCGATCGGCCGGGGCGAGGCCGGCAAGGCGGCGGAAGAAGGGAGAGAGCGACTGGCCCATCGATCCCGGCATCATGCTGGAGGCGATCTTCTCCGCCCCCGCAGTATCGCCGTTCATCGCCAGGATGAAGGCGCGTGCGCGCCAGGCGGCGCGGTCGCTGCGGCGGAGCAGCGGATCGAGCGTGCGCATCGCCTCGTCCTTGTCGCCGGTGATGCCGAGCGACAGGGCGTAGCGGCGCAGCACCTCGTCGTCGCGGTCGACCGACAGCGCGAGCTTGTAGTCGCGCTGGGCGAGGACCGGCTGGCCGAGCAGATCATAGGCAAAGCCGCGATCGGCGGCATATTCACGCGGATTGAGCCCGCGCGCCTCGGCGGTCTGGAACAGCTGCAGAGCCTCGCCCGGACGCTCCAACCGGACCAGCACCATCGCACGGCCCGCGGCGATGCGCGGATCGGCCGGCGCGATCACCTCGGCACGCTGGAAGAAGGCGAGCGCGGCGGACGTATCCCCCAGCCGCGCGCTGGTCATGCCGGCGTCGATCAGTGTGCGCAGGTCGCGCGGGTCGCTGGCGAGCATGCGGATGTCATTGGCCAGCCGGTCCGCATCGGGATTGGGCTGGGCGACGACCTCGGTCTGGGCGAAAGCGGGCACCGCCTGGGCAGTCGCCAGAGCGAGCACCGCAGCACCGATAAAGCGTATCCGGTTCATGTCCCCGCCAGCCTGCGCCTTGTTGCGCTGAACCGCCAATGACCGTGCCGGCCGGGCTCGCCGAAGCGGGCCCGGCCGGCGACGAATGGCTTACTGGTTGTTCTGGCTGCGCAGGAAGCGCGGAATGTCGAGCGGATCCTTGTCCGCATCGTCATCCGACTTGGAGGCGCCTCGCGAGGCCATCGCCATGCGCTCGAACAGCGTGCCGCCGCTCTTCTTCGCCGGCTTCTCGGCCGGAATCGAAGGCGCGGCTTCCTCGTCGTCGCCGCCGGTCAGCCAGCGACGGCGCGTGGTCGGCGCGGGGGCCGGCTCGTCGATCGGCGCCACGGGCGCTTCGGGAACCAGGCTGTCGGCACCGAGGACCAGCTCGTCCTCGTCCTTGCCGTCATCGACCCAGCTCGACTGGACCGGCGCTGCCGGCTGCGGCTCGGGCTCATAGGCTTCGGGAACCGGCGGCGAGAGCGGCACGGGCGTCTCGGCCACGGGCTCATAGGCCTGAGGCACCGGCGGCGCGATCGGCGCTTCCTCGGCGACCGGAGCAGCTTCGGGCTCGGGCGCGGCAACCGGCGCCGGCTCGGCGGCGGTGGTGCGGCGCGGGGTCGAGAAGGAGAAGACGCGCGGCTGCTCGGCAGCACGCGGCGCTGCGACGGCCTGGGCATCGGCATCGATGCCTGTCGCGACGACCGAGACGCGGATCTTGCCTTCGAGCTCCGGATTGAACGCCGAGCCCCAGATGATGTTCGCGTCCGGATCGACCAGCTCGCGGATATGGTTTGCGGCTTCGTCGACTTCGAGCAGGCGCATGTCCTCGCCGCCGGTGATCGAGACGATCACGCCCTTGGCGCCGTTCATGCTCACGCCGTCCAGGAGCGGGTTGGCGATCGCCTTCTGCGCGGCGATGAGCGCACGGTCGTCGCCCTCGGCCTCGCCGGTGCCCATCATCGCCTTGCCCATCTCCTGCATCACCGAGCGGACGTCGGCGAAGTCGAGGTTGATGAGGCCGGGCATGACCATCAGGTCGGTGATGCCGCGCACGCCTTGCTGCAGCACCTCGTCCGCCATTTCGAACGCTTCCTTGAAGGTCGTGTTCGCGTTGGCGATGAGGAACAGGTTCTGGTTCGGGATGACGATCAGGGTATCGACGTACTTCTGAAGCTCGTCGATGCCTGCCTCGGCCGAAGCCGCACGGCGCTTGCCCTCGAAGGCGAACGGCCGGGTGACCACGCCCACCGTCAGGATGCCCATGTCACGCGCCGCCTTGGCGATGACCGGGGCGGCGCCGGTGCCGGTGCCACCGCCCATGCCGGCGGCGATGAACACCATGTGGGCGCCCTCGAGCGCCTTCTGGACGCTGTCGATGGTTTCCTCGGCCGCCGCGCGGCCGATCTCAGGCCGGCTGCCGGCACCCAGGCCCTGGGTGATCTTGGCACCGAGCTGGATGCGATGCCCCGCGCTCGACTGCTTGAGCGCCTGCGCGTCGGTGTTCGCCACAATGAAGTCGACACCCTGCACGTCCGCGCGGATCATGTTCGCGATCGCGTTGCCGCCCGCGCCGCCCACACCGACTACGGTGATCTTCGGGGTCAGCTCGTCCACATCGGGCGGAAGGAAATCGATACTCATCGCCTTGGTCTCCCTGCGTCCATTCAGCTGTCACGGACGCGTAATCTGTCTCCCGTTCTGCACGAACGCAGAGGGCGACTCTAGAGGGAACGCGAAGTTACCAACGCATTTCTTCTAATAATTAGCCCGGAACGCCGCGATTAGCCGCTGGATGAGCGCCCCGGGGCTCGCCCGGGTCACCATCTGATGCGTCGGCTCGAGCGCGCGCAGGTCGATCGGATTGGCCGCGGCAAAGCGCGCAAGACCCGCCAGCGTGGCGAAAGCCGGGCCGGCATGGGCCTCGGGAAGCGCCACCAGCCCCTTGGGCCGGCCGACGCGCACCGCGCTGCCGAGGAACTGCTGGGCATAGTCCGCGACGCCCTTCAGCTCGGCGCCACCGCCGGTCAGGACGATCTGGCGGCCCGCTGGATCCTCGAAGCTGAGCTTCTTCAGCTCCTTCTGGATCTCGCCCATCAGCCGCTCCAGCCGCTTGCGGATGATCGCGTTGAGCTGCGCCTTGGTGATGCGCGGGCCTTCGCTGCCGTCATCGGGGATGGCGGGCACCACGTCGATCATCTCGTGATTGTCGCGCGGGCTGAGGTTGGCCGAGCCGTGGAAGCACTTGGTACGCTCCGCCCAGGCACGCGCGGTGCCGAAGGACGAGGCGATGTCGTCGGTGATGTCGGCCGAGCCCATCGGGATCGAGGCGAGGCCCGAGAGCACGCCCTGCGAAAAGACGCTGACGTTCGTCACACCGGCGCCGATCTCGACCAGCGCGACGCCGAGCTCGCGCTCCTCGTCGGTCAGGCAAGCCAGGCCGGTGGCGACTGGGGCGGCGATGATCGAGCGGACCTCGAGGTGCGCCGAGCGGACGCAGTGATCGAGGTTGCGCACCGGCGCGCCGTCGGTCGCGACGACATGGATATCGACGCCCAGGCGCTCGGCATGGAGCCCGAGCGGGCGCTTGACGCCGGCGAGGCCGTCGACAGTGTAGCGGGTCGGTTGCGCATGGAGGACCATCTTGCCCTGCGGATCGATCGCGGCGCTGCCGGCGCGGAGCAGCTCGTCCACGTCGTTCTGCTCGATGCGGTGGCCGCCGAGATCGGATTCCAGCCGCACGATGTCCGAGATCAGGCCGCCGGCCGAGAAGCTCACCCAGACGTCCTCGATGTTCTGTCCGGCGATGCGCTCGGCCTGCTCGACTGCCTCGCGGATCGCAAGTTCGGTCGCGTGCATGTCGGCGACATAGCCGCGCTTGACCCCGCGGCTCTCGCGCTGGCCGGTGCCCAGCACCACCAGCGTACCGTCGTCGGACTTCTGCGCGATCAGCGCCGAGACCTTGGACGATCCCACGTCCAATGCCGTGATCAGCCCTTCCGGTGCTACCTTCGCCATCTGCCCCTCAATTCGAAAAAAGCTTAATTCCGTATTCACCTTATGAATCAGGATTTTGTCCTGATAGCAACTACGGTGTTACTCATAATCCCGTCGCAGCGGGCGCCCCGATCGCCGCCGGCCGGCGGACGACGAGGTTATCGGGGTCGCGCATGTCGAACCCCAGATTGCCGCGGCCGAGCAGGCGGTAGGCCCCATCCTTCTCGGCGAAGGTCTTGAGTGCGTCCTTCGCTTCCTTCTCGCCCTCGGGCAATTGGAGCTTCTCGCCAGTGTCGAAGATGATGTCCCAGCGCCGGTTGCCGACCCAGGTGGCGGCGCGGACCAGCGGCTTGAGCGCAGGCGCGCTGTCCATCAGCTCGCGGTGCGCCGGCTCCTGCGAATTGGCGCCGTCTCCGATCAGCAGCGGCAGATCGGGCATCGCCTCGCGCGAGACGGGCTCAAGCGGCACGCCGGTGGGATCGATCAGCATCAGCTGGCCATGGTTCTGCCAGATCGCCGCGGGCTCGCGCTCGACGATATCGATCAGCAGCTTGTCGGGCAGCCGGCGCGAGACGCGGGCATCCTGGATCCAGGGATAGGCGAGCAGCTTGGCCCGCACCTCGCCCAGGTTGACCAGCGGCATGGCGCGCGAATTCTGGTCGAGCACCTGCTGGTACACGGTCATGCGGTTCATCCGCTTGAGGCCGTTGATCTGGATCGTGTCGACGCGCAGCCCCGCCTCGCCCACCGCCTGGGCGGCGCCGGTGCCGATGATCTGCGGCACGCCGAACCAGGTCGCGACGGTCAGCAGGCCGATCGTGAACACGCCGACAATGCCCCAGGTCGCGATGCGGGTGAGCGTTGCCTCGCTGAACGGCAGCGCGGCGAGCGCCTGGTCCATCAGCCCAGGCTGCTTCTTGCGTACCGTCGGCTTGCGCTTCGGCGTCGGCTTCCCCCCGCGTCGGGTCGCCGTCCGACTGGAAGGCGCGCGGCTCATCCCTGGGCGTCCTCGCGGAGCGCTTCATCGACGATGCGCTGGCACAGCTCGGGATAGGAAATGCCGAGATGGCGCGCCTGCTCGGGCACCAGGCTGAGCGGCGTCATGCCCGGCTGGGTGTTCACCTCGAGCAGGAACAGGCCGTCGAGCCCCATGCTGTCGTCCCAGCGGAAGTCCGAGCGCGAAGTGCCCTTGCAGCCGAGCAGCCTGTGCGATTCCAGCGCGATGCGCTTGCAGGCATCGGCGATCTCATCGGGGATCTCGGCCGGGCAGACATGCTCGGTCAGGCCGTCGGTGTACTTGGCGTCATAGTCGTAGAATCCGCTCTTGGGCTTCAATTCGGTCACGCCCAGCGCCTCGCCCGCCAGCACCGCAGTGGTCAGCTCGCGGCCGCGGATGAACGGCTCGGCCAGCAGCTCGTCGAACTCCTGCCACGGGCCGGTCGCCTCGGGCGCGATCGGATTGCCGTAATTGCCTTCCTTGGTGACGATCGCCACGCCCACCGACGAGCCTTCGTTGACGGGCTTCAGCACATAGGGGCGCGGCAGCGGATCTTCGCGGTGCAGCTCCTCGGTCTTGACCATGCGGCCGCCGGGCATCGGGATGCCGTGCGGGACCAGCGCCTGCTTGGTAAGCTGCTTGTCGATCGCGATCACCGAGGTGACGAGGCCGGAATGGGTGTACTTGACGCCCATCAGGTCCATCATGCCCTGCACGGTGCCGTCCTCGCCGGGAGTACCGTGCAGCGCGTTGAACACCACATCGGGCTTCGCCTCGGCGATCCTGAGCGCAACGTCGCGGCCCATGTCGATGCGCGTCACCCGGTGGCCCAGGCTCTCCAGCGCGTCCGCGATGCCCGCACCGGACATCAGCGAGACCTCGCGCTCGGCCGACCAGCCCCCCATCAGTACGGCAACGTGCAACTTGCTCACTTATTCACCCCAATGCGCTGGATTTCCCATTCCAGCTCGATCCCTGATTCCGCCTTAACCTTGGTACGGACTTCCTCGCCCAGTGCCTCGATATCGGCCGAGGAAGCATTGCCCAGATTGAGCAGGAAATTGCAGTGTTTTTCGCTGACCTGCGCATCGCCGCGACGAAGCCCGCGACAGCCCGCGTCATCGACAAGCTTCCAGGCGCTATGGCCTTCCGGATTCTTGAAGGTCGAGCCGCCGGTACGCGACCTAAGCGGCTGGGAAGCCTCGCGTTCCGCAGCGATCCGGTCCATCTCGGCACCGATCTCGGCCTTGTCGCCCGGGGTGCCTTCGAACAGCGCCTCGACCACCACGGCGCCCTCGGGCAGTTCCGAATGGCGATAGGTGTAGCCGAGTTTCGCCGCCGGCCAGGTCTCCACCGTCCCGTTTCGAGTCACCAGCGTGATCTCGACCAGGATATTGCTGGTGTCGCGGCCATAGGCGCCGGCGTTCATCCGCACCGCACCGCCGACCGTGCCCGGAATCCCGCGCAGGAACTCGAGGCCAGCGATCCCGGCATCGCGCGCGGCGCTCGCCACGGTGATGCCCATAGCGGCACCACCGGCACGCACCCGGTTACCGGGCTCGATGCTTACCTTGGCCATCGCCTTCGGTAGCCGCACCACCACGCCCGGCACGCCGCCGTCGCGCACGATCAGGTTCGAGCCGACGCCCACCGGCAGCACCGGCACCTCCGGGTCGAGCCCGGCCAGGAACGCCGCGAGGCTCTGCACGTCATCGGGGCGCACCAGCCATTCGGCCGGGCCGCCGGTGCGGAACCAGATGAAGTCGGCAAGGCTGCCCTGATGCTCGATCGTGCCGCGCAGCGGAGGCAGCGCGGTGCAGGGTGCGCTCACTTCCAGCCCCACATGCGCGACCATTGCTTCCACACGTCGAGATTGGCCTCGGCCGCCTTCTGCCCGGCCTGCTGGAGCTTCATCACGTCGCGTCCGGCATCGAGCCACTTCTGCGCGGCATCCATCTGCACCTTCTGCGCCTTGAGCAGGTCGCGCTGCATCTCCACGCCGAGGGTCAGCCAGTCCTTCATGCCCGGGCTTCCTCGATCGCACCGGCCAGGTTGGCCGCCCATTTCGTGATGTCGCCCGCGCCGAGGCAGATCACCATGTCCTTGGGCTGGATCACCCCGGCGAGTGTCTTCGCCAGCGCGTCCTCGCTCTCGATCGCGGCGACCGCACGGTGCCCGCGCCGCTGGACATTCTCGACCAGCGCGTCCGAGCTCACGCCCTCGAGCGGCAGCTCGCCCGCGGCATAGACCGGGGTGACATAGACCATGTCGGCGTCGTTGAAGGCCTGGGCGAACTCGTCCATCAGGTTCTTCAGGCGCGTGAAGCGGTGCGGCTGGACGACCGCGATCACCCTGCCCTCGGCACTCTCGCGCGCCGCGGCGAGCACCGCGCGGATCTCGACCGGATGGTGGCCGTAATCGTCGATGATCGTGACGCCGCCCACTTCGCCGACCTTGGTGAAGCGCCGCTTCACGCCACCGAACTTGGCGAAGCCCTGCTGGATCGTCGCATCGGGAATGCCCAGCTCCAGCGCCACGCCGATCGCGGCGAGCGCGTTCTGGACATTGTGGCGGCCCGGCATCGGCAGCTCGATCCCCTCGATCGAGCGGGTGCTGCCGTCGCGGCTGCGGATGATCGCCTCGAAGCGGTTGCCGC
>Ga0102592_1001399_pt1 | contig 27539 bp, 24 predicted proteins | sample AraplaCol_mMF_r2_FD_76861 | JGI IMG/M metagenome (GOLD analysis project Ga0102592, IMG submission 76861) | Arabidopsis root microbial communities from North Carolina, USA - plate scrape MF_Col_mMF_r2 (SPADES assembly) (version 2) | ecosystem: Host-associated > Plants > Roots > Endosphere...
AACTGTTTGAAGGAACCCTCATGAAAAAACTGATCATTGCCGCCCTGGCCCTGTCTTGTTCCGCCGCTTTCGCCGCGGATCCGGCGCCGGCAAAGAACTCCCAGCAATCCAAGATGACGACCTGCAATAAGGAAGCCGAGGGCAAGAAAGGTGACGAGCGCAAGGCATTCATGAAGGAATGCCTGAGTGCGAAACCTGCCGCGCCGGTGACTCAGCAGGACAAGATGAAGACCTGCAATGCAGACGCAGCAGGCAAAAAGGGCGATGAACGCAAGGCATTCATGAAAGAATGCCTGAGCTCGAAGAAGGCAGCCTGATCAGCGCAGGCCGCTGGCCAGGCGCGGCGACGACAGCAAGGTCTTGAACGCCTCCCAGCGCTGCTTGCGGGCGGCCACCGGATCGGTGGCCGTCACGTGTTTTTCCACCCATGCTTTAACCATGTCCTTGCCCAGATTGTAGTTGATGACGTAGCCCCGGTTGGCGTCATAGAACGACAGGCGCTGCGCCGACTTCTCCGGCGGGTACAGCGCCACGTTCACCAGCCATTCGATGGTCTGCTCACGCGTCCACTTCCCTTCCAGGTAAGCCTGCGCCGCATCATTGTCGGCGTAGCTCAACTTGCCGAGCAGTTTCATCAATTGCGCATATTGCGGCGCCAAGGCCGGATCCAGCCCCGCCAATGGATACAGCACCTTCTGCTCGAAAGCCAAGCGCTCTTCGTCGGTGAACGCCATTTCGATGCCATAGTTCGCGCTGCCTTCGGCAATCAGCGACATCGGAGAATACAGGGGGTACACACTGAACTCCACCCAGTTGCGCTGCTTCACCAGCGACTGCTCCAGCAAGGCGTTGTAGACGTGGTGGCCCGGATAGCCTTCATGGCAGCCCAGGTCCACCGCGCGCTCGATATAGATCGGGAACTCGGTATTAATCTGGATCAGGCTGTGCGCATTGCCCTTGTACCAGTTATAGCCGGACCACGGCTTGTTGGAGACGAACTCCAGCACGAAGCTCTCCTTTTGCGGCAGCGCCATGAAGGCAGCGGTGCGTTCGCGGCAAGCGGCAATGGAAGCATCGAACACCGGCTTGAGCTTGTCCTTCGGGATGGCAAACCGGGCGCGGAAGGCTTTCAGGCGCTCGGGCAGGGAGGCCTCGCCCGGCAGCAGCTTGTCGACCTGCGCCACCAGCGCCATGTAATAAGCGCGGTCATGGTGCGGCGTCACGGCGTCGTACAGCAGCGCGGTTTCTTCATCGAAGCTGAATTTTCGGCCTTCCAGCATCTCAACCCGCGCCTGCATGGCTTTCAGCTGCTTCGACAGGAACTCGATGCGCAGCGCTTCATCGGCACCGCCAGCCTTCTGCTGCGCGATGTCGCGCTGGGCTGCCACGACACCCGCCTTGATCGAGGCCAGGCTTTGCTTGTCCTTCGCCGCCTGCTGCTCCAGCTCCGGCGGTCCGTAATAGGCATCCACATAGCTGGTGTCGTGCTGGCCGATGCCCAGGACCAGCTTGCGGTAGCGCTCCGCCACATCCTGCACCGACGCCGCCATGGCGCTCCCTGCGATCAGCATGGCCAATCCTCCCAATACCAGTTTTTTCATGCTTCCTCATCGAATGGGTTGAAGCACATAAGTGTAGCGCAGCAAGGCCGAGGCATTCGCTTTACGCATGTCCTTATGCCGAAAAACCGCCATTTGCTGCACGCATAAGCAAGCGCAAATCGATTCGTTCCCGCGCCGGGACACCATCGATAAGATGGGCTCATCAAATCCATCATGACTTGTTATGACAAGTCAGTAAAAGCCGATGAATTCACGCCCGCTTGCATTATCTCCGGTTCCGCTCTACACGCAGGTCAAGGAGAGCCTGCGCGAACGCATCCTCGACGGCACCTACTCGCCGCATGCACAACTGCCGCCGGAAAGCGAAATCTGCAGCATCTTCGATGTCAGCCGCATCACCGTACGGCAAGCGCTGAACGACCTGCAGAAGGAAGGCCTCATCTTCAAGCTGCCAGGCAAAGGCACTTTCGTCAGCAAGCCGAAGGCATGCCAGGAACTGACCCAGCTCGAAGGGTTCGCCGAGGCCATGTCGCGCCAGGGACATGAAATCTACAACCGGGTGACCGGTATCCGCATACTCGCCGCCACGCCCAAGCTTGCGCAGCAGCTGCAGGTGGCGGAAGGCACGCCGCTGGCGGAAATCCGGCGCATTCGCCTGCTGAACCGCGAGCCGGTGTCGCTTGAACTGACCTATGTGGCCGAGGCGCTCGGCGACCGCCTGCGCCGCGAAGACCTGGCCACGCGCGACATCTTCCTGATCCTGGAAAACGACTACGGCATCGCGCTGGGCCATGCCACCCTCACGGTCGACGCCGTGGCGGCCGACCTGGAACTGGCCTCGGCACTGCATATCGGCGCCGGCATGCCCGTGCTACGCATCGAACGCCTGACCCATACGGCCGAAGGCCGCCCGCTTGATTTCGAGTACCTCTATTTCCGCGGCGACGCCTTCCAGTACCGGCTGCAGCTGGCGCGCCGCACAACCTCCCGGGAGTAAGCAATGGAAACCCATATCCAGACTGTCGACGTCCTGGTCATCGGCGGCGGCACCGCCGGCCCGATGGCCGCCGTGAAAGCGAAAGAAGCCAACCCGGCACTGCGCGTCCTTCTGCTGGAAAAAGCCAACGTCAAGCGCAGCGGTGCGATTTCGATGGGCATGGACGGCTTGAACAATGCCGTCGTTCCGGGCTTCGCGACGCCCGAGCAGTATGTGAAGGAAATCACTACCGCCAACGATGGCATCGTCAACCAGAAGACGGTGATGGCCTATGCCCGCAACAGCTACGCCATGATCGAGGAGCTGAACGACTGGGGTGTGCGCTTCGAGAAGGATGAAACCGGCGACTATGCGATGCGCAAGGTGCACCACATGGGCACCTACGTGCTGCCGATGCCCGAAGGCCACGATATCAAGAAAGTGCTGTACCGCCGCCTGAAGCGCACCCGTGTCGAAATCACCAATCGCCTGGTGGCGACGCGCCTGCTCACTGCCGCGGACGGCAGTGTCGCCGGCGCCATGGCCTTCGACTGCCGCAGCGGCGACTTCCACGTGATCCGCGCCAAGGCCATTGTGCTGGCGACCGGCGCCGCCGGGCGGCTTGGCTTGCCGGCCTCCGGCTACCTGTTCGGCACTTACGAGAATCCGACCAACGCCGGCGACGGCTACAGCATGGCCTACCACGCGGGCGCCGAGCTGTCGGGCATCGAGTGCTTCCAGATCAACCCCTTGATCAAGGACTACAACGGCCCGGCCTGTGCCTACGTTACCGGCCCCTTCGGCGGCTACACCACCAATAACAAGGGCGAACGCTTCATCGAGTGCGATTACTGGAGCGGCCAGATGATGATGGAGTTCTACCGCGAGCTGCAGGGCGGCGACGGCCCGGTGTTCCTGAAGCTGGACCACCTGGCCGAAGAAACCATCGGCACCATCGAGACCATCCTGCACACCAACGAGCGGCCAAGCCGCGGGCGTTTCCACGCCGGGCGCGGCACAGACTATCGCCAGCAGATGGTGGAAATGCACATCTCCGAGATCGGCTTGTGCAGCGGGCATTCCGCCTCCGGCGTCTGGGTCAACGAGCATGCCGAAACCACGGTGCGCGGCCTGCACGCTGCGGGCGACCTGGCCTGCGTGCCGCATAACTACATGCTCGGCGCCTTCGTCTACGGCAAATTGGCCGGCGAAAGCGCAGCGCGCTACTGCGCCGGCAACGAACTGCCCGCTGTCGACGAGCAGCAGGTCGCGGCCGAGCGCCAGCGCGTGTGGGCGCCGTTGTCACGCACCGACGGCCTGCCGCCCAGCCAGGTCGAATACAAGCTGCGCCGTATGGTGAACGACTACCTGCAACCGCCCAAGGTAACGCGCAAGATGGAGATCGGCTTGCAACGCTTCGAAGCCATCCGCCAGGACCTGGACCGGATGCAGGCGCGCAACCCGCACGAATTGATGCGCGCCATGGAAGTGCACGCGATCCGCGATTGCGCCGAAATGGCGGCGCGCGCTTCGCTGTACCGCACCGAAAGCCGCTGGGGCCTGTATCACTACCGCCTCGACCATCCGCACAGCAACGACGCCGACTGGCTGGTGCACGTGCAGCTGCAGAAGAAGAACGGCGTCATGAGCTGCTTCAAGCGCCCGATCGAACCTTACATCGTGGCCCTGGATGAGGACGAAAAAACCGCTTACCAGCGCCTGCGCATCAACAAGGAGGAAGCACATCATGCCAACGAGCTCGCACATCACTAGCGTTCCGGTCAGCGTCGACGAAGAAAAATGCATCGCCCACAAGGGCTGCACGGTATGCGTCGACGTCTGTCCTCTCGACGTGCTGGCCATCGACTTCGTCAAAGGCAAGGCCTACATGCAGTTCGACGAGTGCTGGTATTGCATGCCGTGCGAAAAGGACTGCCCGACAGGCGCCATCCACGTCGACATTCCATATCTGCTGCGTTAAACACTACAGGAGAACCACAATGAGATTGACCGTCTTCGGACTTGCCCTCGCCCTTCTGTCCGGCGTGTCCCACGCCGAAACCATCCGCGTTGCCATCGGCACCCAGGACACCACCATCAACTGCGCGACCGGCGGCATCCTGATCCGCGAACTCAAGCTGCTGGAGAAATACCTGCCGCACGACGGCAAGTACAAGGACGTACAGTACGACATCCAGTGGAAGAACTTCACCTCCGGCGCGCCGCTGACCAACGAAATGGTGGCCGGCAAGCTGGACCTGGGATCGATGGCCGACTTCCCCGGCTCCTTCAACGGCGCCGCCTTCGCCAAGGCCGGCCGCCAAAGCCTGTTCATCAACGTGCTGTCGGGCAGCACCACCGGCAGCGGCAACGGAATCGTGGTGCCCAAGGCGTCCCCGGTGCAGTCGCTGGCCGAATTGAAGGGCAAGACGATATCCGTGCCGTTTGCCTCCACCGCGCATGGCATGCTGCTGCGCGCCGTGCGCGCCCAGGGCTGGGACCCGGACAAGGACGTCAACATCACCACCCAGGCGCCGGAAATCGCCGGCTCCGCCCTGCAGAGCAACAAGGTCGACGCCCATGCCGATTTCGTGCCGTTCGCCGAACTGTTCCCGCACCGCGGCTTTGCGCGCAAGATCTACGATGGCTCGCAAGCGAACGCGCCGACCCTGCACGGCAGCCTGGTCGATGCCGCTTACGCCCGCAAATATCCGGAAGTCGTGGTGGCATTCGTGCGCGCCGCCATTGAGGCCGACCGCCTGTTCGCCGCTGAACCGGAAAAATACAGCGAGCTGGTGGCCAGGGTCACCGGCATCGAGGCAGAGGTGAACTACCTGTTCCACGGCCCGCTCGGCCTGCAGACGCGCGACCTGAGCTGGAAACCGGAATACCGCCAGGCGGTACGCACCTCGCTGGCGACGCTGCGCCTGCTGAAACGCACCGACAACGACATCGACGCCGATGCCTTTATCGACGACCGCTACGTGCGCGCCGCCTTCCAGCAGGCCGGCCTCGATTACGACGCGCAGCTGAAAAATTACGCCAGGCTGCCCCTGGTGGGCAAGGATGCCGCGACCGGCAAGCCGATCAGCGACGTCCAGCGCGTCGCGCAAATCTGGGTCAGCGGTGAAGCGCTGGTGCGCCACTACGCCTCGCCGGAGTCGGCGCTGGCCGACCTGGCGAAACTGGAGAAAGCGGGCCGCAAGGTGCGCGCCGTGTATGCACAAGATCGCGACAGCGGCATCAAGCTGTTTGCCGGCGACGCCTGGTTCGTCAGCAGCGGCAAGAACGAGATCAACGCCTTCCTGCTCAAGGAATCGGCCGAAGCGTGGGCGCGCAAGGTCAAGGGCAAGGTGCTGGACTTCAACGGCGCCAAGGCCGCCATAGCCGGGTGAGCGGACCATGGCCGCCCTGAAATCCCGCCTGTTACGAGCCCTGGTCCGCAGCCTTTCGCTCGCGGCCTGCGTGCTGGCCTGGCATTGGGCATCGACCCGCCATGTCGACTTCGGCGTGGCCAGCTTCCGCAACGTGCCCTCGCCGCAGGAGACGCTGCAGGCTGGCGCGGCGCTGCTGCAGTCGCCCAAGCTGGGCACCCACCTGTCGGCCAGCATCGGCCGCGTGTTCGCCGGCTATGCCGTGGCCGCGCTGCTGGGCATCGGGCTCGGGCTGGCCATCGGCAGGTCGCGCCTGCTGGCCGCGGCCCTGCTGCCGCCGCTGGAAGTGCTGCGCCCGATTCCCGCCGTGGCCTGGATACCGCTGGCGATCCTGATGTTCCCCTCGTCCGAGCTGTCGATGGTGTTCATCACCTTCATCGGCGCCTTGTTCCCGATCCTGCTCAACACCATCCACGGCGTGGAAGGCATCGACGCCAGGCTGATTGCCTCGGCCCGCAGCCTGGGCGGGCGCGGCGCGGCAGTATTTGCCAATGTGATCCTGCCGGGCGCTGCGCCCAGCATCGTGACCGGCCTGTCGATCGGCATGGGCACGGCCTGGTTCTGCCTGGTCACGGCCGAAATGATTTCAGGCCAGTTCGGCATCGGCTATTACACCTGGTCGTCCTACATCGTGCAGGACTACCCCGACATCATCGTCGGCATGCTCGCCATCGGCATCTTCGGCATGGGCAGCAGCCTGCTGGTCAGGCAAGCCGGCAATGCACTGATGCCGTGGTACTTCATAGGGAGGAAGGCAATATGACACATGGCGCGATCGAGATCGCCGGGCTGCACATCCGGCTGGGCGAAGGCAAGTCAGCGCTGGACGCCGTGCACGGCCTGTCGCTGGCCGCCAGCCCAGGCGAATTCCTGTGCGTGCTGGGCCCCTCCGGCTGCGGCAAATCTACCCTGCTGGGCGCTCTGGCCGGCCACCTGCAGCCCAGTGCCGGCAGCGTCCGGATGGACGGCGCAGCGGTGCGCGGCCCAAGCCCGGAACGCGGCCTGGTGTTCCAGCAGCACACGCTGTTCCCGTGGAAAACGGTGCTGGAGAACGTAGCCTTCGGTCTCAAGGTGCGCGGCGTGCCGCGTGCAGAACGGGCGGCTCGCGCGCAGCAGCTGCTGCGCCTGGTGGGACTGGACGGCCATGCAGCCAGCTATCCGGCCCAGCTTTCGGGCGGGATGCAGCAGCGCGTCGAGATTGCCCGCGTACTGATCAACGACCCGCGCGTGCTGCTGATGGACGAGCCGTTTGCCGCGCTGGATGCGCAAACCCGCCTGAAAATGCAGCAGTTGCTGCTGGAGGTCTGGGCACGCATCCGCACCACGGTGGTGTTCATCACCCACGACATCGACGAAGCGCTGTTCCTGGCCGACCGCATCCTGGTCATGAGCGAGCGTCCCGGACGCATCGTCGAGGAAATCCGGCTTGATTTCCCGCGCCCCCGGCGGGCCGACCTGGTGACAACGCTGGATTTCGTGCGCCTGAAGCGGCGCTGCCTGGAACTGCTGCACCCGCAGGCTGCCGCACCGGTGCTGCGCTATGCCACTTAAGGAGGAAGCTTGACACATACCGCATTACAGGAACGCCTGCGCCATGCCGATAGCACGGTACGCCGCATTGCCGTGCTGGAACTGGCCGACGAAGCCTCCGACCACGACGTCCCGCTGCTGCTGGCTGCGCTGGACGACCTGGACGGCGCGGTGCGCGCGGCCGCCGCCGAAGCGCTATCGGCTTTTGAAAGCGACGACACCGTGGCAGGCCTGGCCTTGCTGCTGGACGATGAGGATGAAGCGGTACGCACCGCAGCCGCGCACAGCCTGGCCGAGCTGAAACGGCCGCAGTCAGCGCGCCTTCTGCTGCCGCACGTCGCGCACCCGAACGCTTTCGTGCGTGCCGCCATCCTGCGAGCGCTGCGCGAGTTGCGCGCGGCAGGCAGCGCCGCCGCCGCCCTGGCGGCATTGGACGACGCAGCCGCGTCCGTGCGGCGCGAAGCGGTGGCGGTACTGGGCTACCTGAAGCATGCTGCGGCGCTGCCCGAACTGGCGCGCCTGGCAACCGGCGACGTCGACGCCGAAGTGCGCCGTGCCGCCGCCGGCGCACTCGGGCTGGCCAGCGGTACCGGTGTCCTGCCGGCGCTGTTTTCCGCGCTGGCCGATCCTGCCTGGCAGGTGCGGGAAGAAGCCGCCACCACGCTGGGCAAGCTGCGGCAGTCCGCCGCCGGCGAAGCTTTGGCAGCGGCGCTACAGGACGACTACTGGCAAGTGCAATTGCGCGCAGCGCGCAGCCTGGGCCGCCTGCGCCAGGGGAGCGCCCTGCCCGCCCTGTTGCCGCTGCTGGCGCACGACATCGCCAACCTGCGCCGCGAAACCGCGCTGGCCCTGGGCGAGATCGGCGAACGCGCCGCCGTACCTGCGCTGCTGGCAGCATCGCAGGACCCGGACCCCGAGGTACGCAAGGCGGTGCGCCTGGCGCTGCAGCAACTGGAGGAGGCATGACGCCGCTGGCTATCGAGCTCGACACCGATGCCGGGCAGTTGTCCATCCATTGGCCGGACGCCCGGGTGCAAAAGCTCGACACCGCCATGCTGCGCCGAAGTTGCCGTTGCGCCGATTGCCTGTCAGCCGCCCGGGCAGGGACGCAGGCGCTGCCGGCCCGCGCACTGCAGATATCACGCATAGTGCCGGTCGGCTCTTACGGCGTGCAGCTCGCCTTCAACGACGGCCATGGGCGCGGTATCTACCCCTGGAGCTACCTGCGCAGCCTATGATCAACGGCTGCGCAGCTGGCGGGCCAGGTCGGCCAGGCGATACGGCTTGCCGACGATGGAAAACTCTTCTTCCGACTGCGGGAAACCGGAAGACAGGATGATCTTGATGTGCGGGTAGCGCTGGCGCACTTCGCGCGCCAGCTCCAGTCCCGTCATCCCGTTGGGCATCATCACGTCGCTGAACAGCACGTCGACTTCGCTGTCGCGTTGCAATGCGCGCAAGGCAGCTGCCGCATCATTGGCATGCAGGGTGCTGTAGCCCATCGACTGGAACAGCTCGCGCGCCGCTTCCATCACCAGCGGGTCGTCCTCCACGATCAGCACGCGCTCCTCGCGTATGCTGCGCGGCGCCGGCGCCTCCGTCAAAGACTCTTCCAGCGCCGGCAGGAAGAGATTGATGGTAGTTCCCTTGCCTTGTTCCGTATCGATCGTCACCGCCCCGCCGGATTGCACGATGAAGCCATACACCTGGCTCAGGCCAAGACCGGAACCCTTGCCGACTTCCTTCGTTGTGTAGAACGGTTCAAACGCACGCTGGCGCACTTCTTCGCTCATGCCGGTGCCGGTATCGGCCACGCTCACCCGCACATAGTCGCCGGCCGGCAGCGAACCCGCCTGGTTGGCCGCAAGCACAACGTTGCGCGTCGCCACTTCGAGCGTGCCGCCGCCAGGCATGGCATCGCGCGCATTCACTACCAGGTTGAGCAGGGCTGCCTCGAAGCGCGCCTCGTCAATCGACGCCTGGCGCAGCTTGGGATCGAGGTCCATTTCAAAGCGCATCAGCGGACCGGCAGCGCGCCGCAGCACGCCCTCGAAGCCGAGCACCAGGCGGTTCAGCTGCTGCACGCTGGGCGCCAGCGGCTGCTGGCGCGCAAAGGCCAGCAGTTGCTGCGTCAGCGCGGCGCCGCGGTCGACGGCACGCCGCATGCTGTCCAGCACGCGCACCGCCGAGGCTTCCGGCGGCGCCGTACGCAGGATGTCGATGCCGTTCGAGACCACAGCCAGCAGGTTATTGAAGTCATGCGCCACGCCGCCGGTCAACTGGCCGATCGATTCCATTTTCTGCGCCTGGAACAAGGCGGCACGCGCCTGCTCCAGCGATTGCTGCGCTTCGCGCTGCTCGGTGTTGTCGCGCGTGACTTTGGCAAAGCCGATCAATTCGCCGTCATCGTCGTACAGCGCATCGACCACCGCATGGGCCCAGAAGCGCGTGCCGTCCTTGCGCACGCGCCAGCCTTCGCTTTCGTAGCGGCCTTCGCGCGCTGCCACTTCCAGTGCCCGTTCCGGCACGCCTGCCGCTTTGTCTTCTTCCGTAAAGAAGCGGCGGTAGTGGGTGCCGAGCACTTCCTCCGGCGCGTAGCCCTTGATGCGTTCCGCGCCAAGATTCCAGTTGGTGATCAAGCCTTGCGGCGACAGCATGTAGATCGCATAGTCGATCACGCCTTGCACCAGCAGGCGGAAACGCTGCTCGCTTTCGCGCAGCGCTTCCATCACGCGCTTGCGCTCGGTGATGTCGCGCGTGACGTTGGCGAAGCCGACGTGCTCGCCATCCGGCGTGTAGATCGGATCGATCACCACACTGGCCCAGAACTGCGAGCCATCCTTGCGCAAGCGCCAGCCTTCGCATTCAAAGCGGCCCTCGCGCAAGGCGGTTGCCAGCGCGCGTTTTGCCAGGCCGGCCTCCCGGTCTTCCGGCGTATGGAAGCGGGAGAAGTGCGTGCCGAGAATTTCCCGTTCGCTGAAGCCGTTGAAACGCTGGGCGCCCGTATTCCAGCTACTGATGCGGCCTTCGGTGTCCATCATGTAGATCGCGTAATCGCTGATACTGGCCACCAGGAGTTCATACCTGGTTGACAGACTCTCAAGCGCTGGGGCTTCATTGATCATCAGTAGCTAAGCGCACTGCTGCGCGCGTGGATTGTGCAAGGATTTCATGAGAATGCCACAATCTGCAATTATGTGGAAAACGACTTTGTTGCTGGCCCTGGCCCTGTCGGTACCCACGGTGGAAGTCCCCAATACCCGCTCGCCGGTGGACAAGTCCTACCGCAAGATGCTGCAAGGCGCGGAGCGATTCAAGCGCGAGCACGCGCTGGCGCCACAGGCCAGCTTGCGCTTCCGCCTGCTGCCGCGCCAACCGGGCACGGACATGCAAGGCATCAAGCTGAAAGTGGTGGGCGACACCAGCAGCATGGCGGTACCGATCGGCGCCGATAACAGCTTCACGCTGGAATACAACGAGCTGCTGTGGCGCGAAGACGCCGCCGTACTCGCCAACCGCAAGACCTTGTCCATGACATGGCGCGCCGAGGTGCGCAGCCCGGGCGTGCCGGAGGGCATGCGCCGCCTGGGCGACCTGCGGCTGGAATGCCTGGTCGGCATGGAAGCCGGGCTGGTATCGAACAACGCCCACCTGTTCGCCTGGCTCGACGAATTCCTGCGCAGTCCCGACAAGGTATGCAACGACCCGAACGGCAACTATCTGTTCTTCACGGAAAAGCCGCTGTTCTCGATTACCCTGCAGGCCGGCGAACGGCGCGCCACCCTGCCCTTCCACGCCTTATATGCCGGCAATCCGCCCGCTGCCGAAATGCCCTACTGCGATTGCCAGGTGTTGCTGGACCGTAGCTACTTCGCGCCGGTATGGGACCGCAGCTGGCCCGACGACACGCTGCTGGGTTTCGAATACATGGACGACCCGCCGCCCGCCAGTGCGGCAGCCCCGCGCGACCGCGCGTCTGCACTGGCAGCACACGGCCCGCCCCAGCTCAGCAGGCGTTTCGACAGCCGGCGCGAAGTCTGGCTATACCAGTCGGCAGCGCCCGGCCACCTGGCTCCCGGCCCCGATGGCCGCCCGCGCATGGGCGAGCATGTGCTGCTGTTCGCTCCCGACGGCAGCATCCTGAAGTCGCGCCAGCGCGCACCTTGATTAAGAAGTTTTTAAGGTTTGCTGAGGGAGTTTTTAAGAACGCGATGATGTCTTAATGACTACCATTCTCCTCGTACCAACTGAGGATGAATGAAATGAGCAAACCACGAATCAATATGTACGCCGGCATCCACAAAGCGCTGCGCAACTTCATGGCCGATACCGAATGCCGCCTGTCGCGCACCGATGCCACCGACAACGAAGACCTGCAAGGCGCCCTGGCGCAAGTGCGCGAACTGCTGGCCATGATGCGCAAGCACCTGCAGCACGAGCGGGACTTCGTGCACCCTGCAATGAATGCGCGCCGCCCCGGTTCCGCGCAGGTGGCGGAGGGCGACCACGACCACCACGACTGGGCCATCGACAAGCTGCTGGCACTGTGCGACCACTGCGCCACCGCTGTGGGCGGCGCGCGCTTCCAGCACCTGGATCACCTTCACCTTCAACTGTCGGTCTTCATCGGCGAAAACCTGGTGCACATGAACCTGGAAGAAACCGAGCACAATGCCGTGCTGTGGGCCTGCTACTCCGACGAGGAGCTGCACCAGATCCACGAGCGCATCGTCGCCGCCATTCCGCCGCAGGAAATGCAGGCCACCATGCGCTGGATGATTCCCGCCGTGAGCCCGGCCGAACGTGCAGGCATGTTGCTGGGCATGCGCGCTGGCATGCCTGCGCCAGCGTTCGAAGGCGTGCTGGCCTTGACGCGCAGCTTGATCAGCGCGCGCGATATGCAAAAGCTGGAGGCGGCACTGGAAGCCCCGCAGCCCATCGCCGCATGAGGCATGGCCCGGTCAGGCTTCGCTCAACTGCAAGGGGCGCTTGACGCACAGGCGGAAATGCCCGCGCCCCGTTTTTTCGATCCGCACCGGCGCCTCGCGCTCGCACAGGCGCCGCGCCAGCAGCACCAGGCGCGCCTCCAGGTTGTCGCTGACGTCCGGCAGCCGCACGCGCTGGTCCAGCCGCAGTTCGCGATTGCTGAAGGCAGTCTTGCCATGCGCGACAAAATCCTGCAGCAATGACCAAAGCACCGCTCCAGCCACGCCCTTGATTACGTAGTCGTTGCCGAAGAAAACAGAATCGTTGTCGGCGAAGTGGCGTACCGCCAACGGCGCGCCTTGCACATCGGGCACCGCCTCCACTTCGGGCTCAGGCTCGGGCACCGGCACGTTCTGCATGATGTGCATCGCCATCGCCAGTTGGCCGCACAAGGTCACCAGCGCATCCTCATCGTCGTAGGTGAAGCGCAGGTCCAGCGGGCTTTCCACGTACAACACGCCGATCAGCCGCTCGCAGCCCTGGATCGGCACCGCCAACTGGCTGCGCGATTCGGCCAGCCCGGGAAAGGGAATCTCGGTCTGCAGGGTATGTCCCAGCCCGGTTTCTTCCGCCTGCTGCCGGATCGCGCGGCTGTAGCTGTATTCGGCCGTCATGTGGCTGATGCGGATTGCCGTGCCTTCGCGCGCGGCGACGCCAATCACGCCCTGCCCCAGAGGAATTTCCGACCCCACGCCCGATTGCTGGTAACCGTGGCTGGCCACCGTATAAAGGCAAGCCGCCTGCGGATCGTGCAGCAGCAGCATGGCATGGCTGATGCCCATCTTCTCGTTCAGGCAAGCCATGGTTTCGTCAAACAGTTGCGCCAGGTCGCGGCAAGCCAGCAGGCGCTCGGAGCACAGGCGCAGCGCGGCCAGCGTATTGCGCGGCGGCGGAGGCGGCGGCGCCACGTCGCGGTCCACGCAGATGATCTCCGTCACCCGGAACACATCGGAACCAAGAAGCCTGAAGACACCCGTCATGCCGACATGCGAAGCCAGGCCCGCCAGCTTGGCCTTCATGCTTTCGAACAGCTGGCCGGAAGTCTCGGTGCGCAGGTATTGCAGGGCCAGCGAATACTGGGCGCCCGTGTACGGATTGACCACGGTCAGGCGCGCATTCGGGTTGGCCAGGATATTGGCGCGTGTCTTGTTGAAGAACTGGTAGGACAGCGCCACATGGTCGCGGTCCATGTACTGCACTTGCGACAGGTAGGAGGCATTTGGCATGCCGGCCAGGTCGGCCGTGCCCAGCACCGCCGGGATCACGCCTTCGAAGCACTCGCGGATGGTGTCGAGCATGATCGCGTTCATTCGCCGGCCTCCAGCTTCTTGCCGGCGTTGGGGCCCGGCGTCTGGCTGTACGCCTCGCTCGGGCAGAAGCTCAGCGCCACCAGTTCTTCGGGCGGGCAGGACAGCAGGGTACGCACCATTTTTTCGTGGAAGCCGATTGCCCCCACCTCCGCCACGAAGGCGTCGCGGTAAGCCTCGACCAGTTGCACATCGTCTGCCTGCAGCGCCGCCACGCGTGCATCACGGCTCTTCAACTGCATGGTGCGGTGGGTGGAAGGCTGGGTGAACGCCACGGCGATGGCGCCGCTGGCAAAGATATCGCGCTGCACCGCTTGCGACTTGGCTTCCGGCACAAAGACCGTGACGCGGCGGCCGTCGTCGCTGACGCGGCAGCCGATTGCGCGCACAAGCTGGGGCATGCCGTTGCGGTCGCAACTGGCCACGCTGATCGAGACGCCCCCGCGCATGAACGCAATCTGGCCGGCATCGAGGAATGGTGCACTCATGACAATATTTTAACTTAAGGCAAGGCTGACATGACCTATTAGATAATTTACAATGGAATATTTGGCTCTAATTAATGGAAGTTTCAATGCAGCAAAGCAGCGCACCAAAGACCGCAAGCAGGGTTTCCTGGAGATATTATGCAATTGCATTTACCGTTGCGCTGCTTGCCTTGTTGCCAAGAACCGGATTCGTGCAGTTTGATCCCGCACGCTACTTGTGGGCCGAGGACGGCCCCGTTTTCCTCAATGAGGCTGAGGCGTTGGGGTTGGGGGCCATTTTCCATCCCTATGCCGGCTACCTTCATTTCTACCCGAGGATCATCACAGCGCTCTCCCAGCTGGTGACACTACCCAATCGGCCGATGGTACTGACCTTGGGCTGGATCCTCGCCTATCTGGTCATGATGTCCGCCGTGGTCCGGGTTGCAGCAAGATCCAACAGAAGCATTATGTCCCTCGTCATGGTGGTCGGCTTGGTCTCGCTTCAGCCCAACTGGGGTGAGGTATTTTTCAACGTCACCAACTCTCAATGGATGATTGGGGCGACTTTGTTCATCTTTGCCTTAGTCGAAGCGGAAGGTTCTGAGCGCCGTAAACAGATCAAGGGCCTCGCGCTTGCGCCAATGGCACTGACCGGCCCGTTCTCAGTCATTCTGGCTCCCATTCTACTGCTGCGCATATGGCTGAAAAAGGACTGGCAAAGCCAGAAATATATCTACCTGCCGATCTTCTTCGGTGCAATCGTCCAGACTTGTGTTTTGCTGACCCACCAAAGGGTATCGTCCGGGGTAACCAACACCGACCTCTCTTTATGGTGGGACGTGTTCACGAAGCTCGTGCTGTTTGAGCCGGACTCTTTTAGCCTCTTTGTGGTCGCGCTGGCAATCTGGGGCCTGCTGGGCTACATGGCTTATACCCATCAGCGCGGCCAAGCTTTCCGCGAGCGCATAACCCACCCTGCCGCGCTGATGCTGATCGCGGCCTTCCTGTTGATCGTGGGGGGAATCTTTGCCAACAAGCATGATCCAGCCGGCATAGTTGCGCTGGGAGGCGGTGGCCGCTATACGTGGGTGCCGTATGCCCTGATCGTGGTTGCCGGCTTCATGCTTTCTCAAGGCCGCAAAGTCCTTGGCTCGTTGGTAACACTGCTATTCACTCTCATTTGTATTGCGGAGTTCCATACTTGGGTATTGCCCAATCTTCAGTTTGAAGCGTTCGTGCATTTTTCCCAGAAGGAGCAAGTGTTCATGCCGATCCATCCCGTGTGGGAGGAATACCCATCCTGGCATATATTGGCGAAACCTAGCGGAAAGAACGCTCACCCGGGGAAGGTCATTGAGCTTGATTTGAAGCAGGTTTCCGCGACGGGACTCAGCATCAGCTATGCCGACCAAGATCTGGTTATTAAACGTAACGGCCTCCGGGCAATGCTAACGTTCACTCAGAAACTATCCTGTCCCAATAACAAGTTCGCCGGCGTAAACATCTATCTGACACGCGAAGAGGATGAGGGGGTCTTGCAATTGTTCTGGGATGAGCACGGCAATTTCAAGAAGGCGGATTCCCTCGCGCGCTGGTATCCCGAAGGCGAGGTAAAGGCCCAATACGCCTTCCCAATGCCGCCCAGTGGGGTGCTGCTAGGCATCGAACCTTATGAAATGTCCGGGCAGACCACGATCCGGCGCGTTGAAGTGCACTGCGTCTAGGTGCAACCTGTCCGGGATCGAGGTTTGCCGCACTCATCTTGACGCTCCAAGTCAGCATGGCAAATAATCGCATATAACCACTTTCAAGCGCCGCTTCCCCACCCAACTAAGGCGCGATTCCCTTCCATGATCGACAAATTTCTCTACGCGGCTATCCATTACTTCGCCTTATTAATTTTTCTGTGCGCCTGCTGGGGTATCGGCCAGGCCGCGCTCCGCCGCATTGAGGCGAAAACATCCCTGGCAGAACCCGGCGACAAGCTGGTATGGCATGGCGTCGCAGCAGCCCTTGGAATGGGCATGTACATGAGCGTCATCCAGTGGCTGGCAATCGCAGGGCAGTTGCGCCTCGTGCCGTTGGTGATTTTGCTCATAGCAGGTCTCGGCCTGTGCCTGCTTGAATGGCGGGCGCTGCCGGCGCGCACTGGGCCAACCCTGGCCCAGCATTGGCAGGAGGCTGACTGGCCTGCACGTGGGATGCTGCTATTGCTCGCCTTGATGGTCCTGCCGACGCTCATCGCTCCCCTATGCCCACCTCTGGCCTGGGATGAGGTGAGTTACCACCTGCCCCACGCCAAACAATGGGCCTTGGATGGCCGGCTCAACGTTAACGGGTGGCTGCGCTACCCCTGGTTCCCCTTCAACGCGGACCTGCTCTTCAGCGCAGCCATGCTCACCTATGACGACGTGATGCCGCACCTGCTCAGCGCATTGACTGCATGGCTCACCGCCTTCCTGATTTATCGTGTCGGCAAACGCCATGCCGGCCAAACCGTTGCCGGCATGGCCGTCATCATATTCTTGTCGTTGACACGCAATGAATACGATAACGCGATGGTCGATACCAGCGCCACGCTGTTCATCTTCGCGGGCTTCCTGGTGTTCCATTTCTGGCAGCATCAACCGCAACAGCACGCCTTGATCGCAGTTGCGGCTTTCCTGATCGGCGTTGCCGCGGGCATCAAGTACCAGGCCCTGCAGGTTCTACCCCTGTTAGCGATTGCCTTGCTGATGCGGACCCGTTCGCCTCGTGCCTGGCTCATCGCCACGGTCAGCCTGTTGCTGCCATGCGCTTATTGGTACGCAAGGAACTATTTGTTGACCGGCGACCCATTCAATCCTCTCGGTGGCAAGTTGTTCGGCTTTAGCGACTGGAACCTGGCGGATTACCAGTTCCAGCTCGACGACGTCAAACGCAACGCAGGCTGGCCAAGCTGGGTAATCTGGCCAGCGCTGCTAGCGCCCTTCATCCCCAAGGTTCGTCGATTGCCGGGAGCACCGGCGGCCATGATCGTAAGTGCTGCGGCACTGGGCGTCTGGTTGCTGACTTCGCGCTACCCCCGCTACTTGATGCCGTTCTATCCGGTGCTGGCACTGTTGGCAGCAGCCGTCTGGCATTGGACATTTACGACGGCATGGGAGCTGATTGCGCGCGGGCGCGCGTCCAATGGGCAAAAGAAGGCGGCGATGGCCTGCGTTGCCCTGGCGCTGTTGATCGTTGTACCGGTTGCGCTCAAAAATGCATACAAGGGCTGGAAACTCGTTGCGCCGACTGCCGACGCACGCGAGGCGATTTTGCAGCGGGAGATCACGGGCTATCCGGTGCTGGCCTATTTGCGTGAGCATCCTATGGGCCGCACCTATCAGTTTGGCCTGGAGGACGCGCTGTACTATGCTCCGTTGCGTACGGGAGGCGATCATTTTGGGCCGGGGCGTTACCGCGATTTGGCCGGCCTAGCGCCGGCCGACCTGGCCAAGGCCTTACGCCAAGCCGGTTACGCCAGCCTGTTGATCCACAGCGGCCGCTGGGCAGGCATCAATACCAAGCCGGGTTTCGAACAATTCTTTAAGCTGGCACATCAGGACGGCGAGGTGTCCCTGTACCAGATCGTCCAGTAGATGAATTGGCAAGGTCCGGCTTTGAGCCCCGCCCTTGGCAAAAGGAAAAATCCTCTGCTATAATTGCGCGCCTTGGCCTGGTAGCTCAGTTGGTAGAGCAGAGGACTGAAAATCCTTGTGTCGGTGGTTCGATTCCGCCCCGGGCCACCAAGAATAAAAAGTGAAAACGCCGGCCTGTTCAGGTCGGCGTTTTTGTTTTCCGCCGCCGAAATGGAAGCTCCCTTGAGGCCAGCCTTAGAACCCACCACTCACTCGGACGGACAAGTCATGCATCAAGGTGCAAACACGACAAACAAGTATGACGCCAACTTGGGGCGCTATGCAATTGCCTTTGCGATTGCGCTGGTGGCCTTGCTGCCTCGGCTGGACGGTTTGAAGTACTTTCCCGGAATGTATCTGTGGGCAGAAGATGGCACGATCTTTCTGAACCAAGCCCAAGAAATGGGCTGGGCCGCGGTCAAGCTGCCCTATGCCGGCTACATTCATTTCTTTCCACGTATTGTCACGGCGATATCACAGTTGTTCAGCTTGGCATATCAGCCAACCATCCTGTTGCTGGGCTGGCTTGTCGCTTACCTCACCATGATGTACGCCGTCATCGGCACGGCAATCAGGTCCTCGCGCAGCATCGTGGCTGTTGGCGTACTGGTTGCCCTCGTTTCGCTGCAGCCGAATCATGGGGAAGTCTTTTTCACGATTACGAACTCCCAATGGATGATTGGGGCGGCGCTGTTTATCTTTGCACTGGTTGAAACGGAAGGCTCCGAGCTGCACAAAAAAGCGAAAGGAGCCTTCCTGTTGCCATTGGCTCTGACTGGCCCGTTCTCGATCATATTGAGCCCCCTCTTGCTGGCTCGCGTTCTGCTGAAGAAGGATTGGGCCGGGCAAAAGTACATCTACCTCTCTGTTTTTTGTGGCGCCCTCATTCAAACCGGGGTTTTGCTGACCAGTCCAAGAGTCGACTCCGGCCCCATCAGCAAAAGCCTAGGGGGATGGATCGGGACCTTCCTGAAGCTCGCAATCTTTGGTGCGGATACTGTCCCGACCATCCTGGTGGCGCTGGCTTTCTGGGCCATCATCGCCTTCTTGGCCTATACCATCCTGCGCGGCCGGAAGCTTGCTGATAAGCTGATGCACCCTGCAATATTGTTGCTGGGCGCGGCAGCGCTGATGCTCCTCGCTGGAATGTATACGCAAAAAAACAATCCAGGCATCCTGGTGGCAATGGGGGTGGGCAATCGTTATACGTGGGTGCCATTTGTTCTGATATTGCTTTCCGCTTTCCTGCTCGCCAATGGCCGCAAAATGCTGGGCGCCGGCATAGCCCTGCTGTTCCTGGTGATTTGCATGTCCCGCTTTCACCAGGTCGGATCGCCGGATCTCCAGTTCCAGGCGTTTGCGAAACTGGCGCAAGTGCAGCCGGTCGTCATTCCTATCAACCCGCAGTGGCCACAGTATCCCGGCTGGCACCTGATGGGACAGCCAAAAAACGGAACCGCGCCACCGCTAGCGGTTAGCAAGCTCGGCCTGGAAAACGTCGCGACTGGCGGGCTCACCAGCGAATACGCAGGCGAGCAGTTGTTCATCACTTCGACTGGCAACGATCCGACCGTGACGTTTACGCGCAAGCAGACCTGCCCAAACAGCAAATTTGCTGCCCTGAATATCCAGTTGACCCGCGAAAAAGAAGGCTGGATGCAGCTGTTCTGGGATGAGAATGGCGGTTTCGCCGAGACATCCTCGCTGCGGCGCTGGTACCCGGCAGGGGCAGTTATGGCGCAATTTGCGTTTCCGATGCCGGCAAGCGGAATTGTCCTGCGATTCGACCCTCAGGAAATTGAAGGGCCGGCCACTATTCAGAAGGTTGAGCTTTATTGTCTCTGATCGCCCTCGAGGAGACCAGCAGCGACAGCGCCCCGATCGCCATGCCCAGCCAAAGCGTCACCAGGCGGATGGCAATCGCCATCGACACCGCAACCCCGCTATCGACGCCGCACCGAGTCAGTTGAATGGCCAGTGCGGCCTCCATCGCACCAAGGCCGCCTGGCAACAGGGTGGCCGCTCCAAATAAAGTCGCCTGCACAAAGATCAGAACGCAGGTGGCAGGCGGAACGCCGGTTCCCGCCGCAGCGCAGAACCAGGCAAACACCAGCGCCTGTGTACCATACGCAATTGCGGCGAGGATAGAATAGCCCGCTACGCGCGGCACTTTCCACAGGCTGGCCCAACTTTCAAGGATGGCTTGTCCGCCCTTGAGGGGCAGGCGTTGCCAGGCTCGACTTTTCGAGCCCCCACCGCCTTTGGACGGTTGCCTCAAGAGGTGGGCAACCGTACAGCTGCTCAACAGAAGAGCAGTGAAGGCCGACAACCAGGCCCAAGCCAGCACCTGTCCAGCCATCCACGCCGCTACCAGGCCCAGCAAGCACATTCCCAAGACATCACTCGCCCTGTCGACAATAAATGCTGCCAGGCTGCGCGGAACGCGAACCCCATGCTGCAATAGGAGGGCAGAACGGAACGTTTCGCCCGATTTGCCCGGCGTCGCCGTCAACCCCAGTCCGGACAGGTAGATGGCCAAATGCCGTTCCAATGGGATTTGCTCGCCAAAGCGGCGTAATGAAGACTCCCAGCGGCCGAAACGCCACAGATAGGACGTCGATGAAAGAAGGGCGCCGGCCACAATGATATCGAGGCCGATGGACGACAATGCCGCCACCGTCTCTTTCCAACCGAACCAGAAGATCGCGGACAGATAGAGCAGTACCCCGGCACTGACGAACAAGACGACGGCCCGAATGATGCGCGGATCATTCAGCGCCGAATGGATACTTGCGGCGGCACGGCTCATCGAAAAGTCAGGAACTTGTGGCCGAAATAGCTTGTCACCACCGGCACCAGCACACCGGCCAGGTGGGCCAGCGCCTCGGCATGCTCAACGATTCCGAGCGAAGGCAGCAGCCAGCGCGCCAGCAGCAGGCTGATTGCCAGCGTCTGCAGCACGGCCAGCAGGTTCACGCCAACGAACTTGCCGGCCTGAGTGGCGAGCGCCCCGCCCTGCGCGTTGAAAACATGGCCGCGCATCAGGGTGAAAGCGACCAGCATGCCCACCAGGTAGGCAAAGAAGACTGCGGGCGCGTAATCGAGGAAGGTGCTGAACACGAAACGCGAACCGAAATTGGCCGCCGCTGCGATCCCGCCTGCAACCAGGAATTTCAGGAATTCTTTATTCAGCATGGGCAGCCATCTTCGCCATATTGCGTCCGAAATCGATGCTCTCCGAGATGCCGCGATCTTCAGGGTAGTAATACGAAGTGTCGGCCACCCACAAGCCCTTAACCGGCAAGGCCACCGGTGGCAGCTTGTCCAGGTAGCCCGGGTCGCAAATCGGCTGTGCGTAACGGTAGCGGCTGGCCCGCATATCGAGGAAGTCCTCGTCGCTCAGCGCCGGATTGATCTTCTTCAGGTAGCGGCGCACTTTGTCGAGGAACACCTGGTCCGCATCTGCAAACTTCGGATGCTCGCCTGGCATATAGAACGGCACATAGGTGATGTGCTCGTCGAGCGGACGCAGGTTCGAATATTCAACCAGGCCAGGGATGTCCATCTCCGGATCATTGGTGTTGAGCCAGAAGTTTTCCGTCACCGCCTTGCGCAGTTTGGCAATCACGCAAACCACGGCGATGTTCTTCACGGACTGGAATTTGCCCAGCACTTCAGGTGGCAGGTCTGGCATCACGCGAGGCACGTATGGCAACGGGATGGTGCTGACCACCTTGTCGAATGCCTGGAACTGGCCGCCGGCTTCGAGGCCGCGTACTTGGCCTTGCTCCATCACGACCTTGCTGACCGGGGTACCCAGGCGCACTTCGCCGCCATGCTTGACGATGTCGTCGCGCATGGCATTGAGCAGGGTTTCGGATCCGCCATCAAGGTAGCCAAGCTTTTCCTCGAACAGGCTGGCACGCGAGGTGCCGATGCGGCGGATGCGGCTCCAGATCCAGGCGGCCGACAGGTTGCTGCTGTGGTCGTAGAACTTGTAGTCGAACAGGCGACGCCACAGTACTTCCCAGGCTTCTTCACCGACCCAGCGGCGGATCCAGCCGGTGGCTTCGACGTTATCCAGCGGCCGCCAGTCTTCGCGCTTGCGCCTGGTGGACAGGAAGGCGTGCAAGCCGTAGCGGAACTTGGCCACCAGGCCCAGGCCGCGGAACTTGAGCAGGGCAACCGGATTACCCCATGGCTGCAGGCGATTCTGGTACCAGTAGCCCATCTTGGTGGCGACCCAGTGCATCTTGGGCTGCAGGCCCAGCTCATCGAGTACCTTCAGGAACGCGGTATCGGAAATGCAATGGAAGTGGTAATAGCGCTCGATCGACAGGCCGGAGAAGTCGAAAGCAGCGGCCATGCCGCCCACACGATCATCAGCCTCGAAGACGACGGGATGGTGGCCATCGCGCGCCAGTTGGTAGGCAACAGCCAGGCCCATCGGGCCGGCGCCAAGCACTGCTATACGTTGACCCATGTCAGAACTCCAGAACGACTTTGCTGTATTGAGGATGGTTGAAGGTTTCGTCGATGGCTTTGGCAAACGGCGTGCACGGCACGCCGAACATGCCTGGCCAGTCAATCACTTCAAACGAATCCTTGGCGCTCAGCGCGCTCAACTGCTGGGTGGTGAAGGGCGGATTTTTGTCGAACAGGCTCCAGGTCCAGATCAGGGCATAGAACAGGCTGTAAGGAATCTTGGCAATGATCGCCTTGGCGCCAGTAGTGCGCTTGATCTGGCGGATGATATCGATGTAGTCCACTTCCTCATGGCCGGAGATATTGTAGATGCCATGCTCAATCTTGTTTTCGATGCAGCTGATGATCACGTTGCAGAAGTCGCCCACGTACAGCGGCTGGCGCATGTAGCGGCCGTGGCCGGGAATTGGGAACACCGGCACCTTCTTCATGAAGCGCGACAGCCAGCCCAGGTGCTTGCGGTCGAACCAGCCGAACATCAGGGTCGGCCGCAGGATCGGACAAGGAATGCCGCTCTCGAGCACCATTTTTTCCTGGTCCTTCTTGGAGTTGGTGTAAAAATCGTCCGCTACCGACATCACCACCGAAGAACTGATATGCACCAGCTGCGGCACATTATTCGCCTTGATGGCGTCGAGGATCAAGCTGGTGGAAGTGACGTTGTTGTCAACGAATTCCTGGTAATCGATGCCGCCGATCTGCGCCTGCAGCATGACTACGACGTCGGCACCGACGAAGTGGCGCAGCCACTCGCCCGGTTTGGCCAGGTCCGCGTATTCCACCGTGATGTCGGGCTGGACGCGCTTCAGCACCTCCAGGTTGGGGCGGTGCTTGTCCAGCACCACGATGTTCGTATAGCCTTTTGCCTTCAGGCGCGCTACCAGATTTTGTCCCACCAGGCCGGCGCCCCCAGGGAGCAAGATTTTCTTTGTCATTTCTTTCCTCGTATCTAATTACTTACCAGTGCAATTGCCGACCATTCACCCCACCCATTGCCGAAATCGGTCAACGTCACGGTAAAAGCTTGTTGCGGCAAGGCCGCGCCGGAAAATTCCAACAGCCCCCAATCCTGGGCCAACGGCAACGGTACGTTCCCCACGCCTTCGATTTCCATGCTTTGCTGCCGGCCTGACGGGCCGGAGCGGTAGAACAGGCGGTCGCCGCGCTGCAAGCGCAACACTATCGCGCCGCGATCGGCGTCGGAGTTGATAAAGCTGCCGTAGACCCGCATGCCGGGGAAGCTCGATTTGGCGTAGTCCCCGCCATGCCATGCGCCGCCATCGACCACATTCCTGCTGCCCACGGTGGCACGTTGCGCCGCTGGCTGCTCGGTTGAAAAGCGATACGGCAATGCCATCGGGGCTTTCAGCTGCATCTGGCAGATCGGCCCGGCCGGCCCCTCGCCGCGCAGCGTCAAGTCCCGGCCATGCATGGCTGCCATCAGATAGCCACGGTAGCCCGCCAAGCGGGCCGGCTGCCCCACTGCCGCTGCAACGTCTTCCCTTCGGTTGCCGCCCAGTGCATAGCCGACCTGCTTACCTTCCGCATCAAGAAAGCGCACGACCTTCGGCACAGTTTTCCCGGCGGTTCCGAACAGCCAGCCGTCGACGCGCAAGAAGCGCCCGTCGCCTTCAATCAGGCCGGTGGAATCCAGGGCGCCCACGCATGCAGGCAATGTCGCAGGCGCAATCACCGTCCCCATGTGTGCACGCGCACCGCGGTATGGATACATGCCGAACACCGATTGCTGCTGGTCGGCCGCCTGCGCGGACAGGGCAATGGCATCCGTGCTGGGATACACGTGGCCAATCTGAACCTTGTCGTGGATGCGCAGTTCGATTGCCAGCGCAGCAACGGCACGGTCGTATATCTCGTCCGCATGCGACTCGAGCGCCTTGAGCTGGAACGACAGCATTGGCAGCATGAGCAAGGCCAAGGCACCGTATGCGACGTGCCGCCGCCTGCCCTGCAAGGCCAGGATGGCAGGCGCAGACAGCGCCAGCAGCGCGGCCCATGCCATCAGGGCGGGTGTGGTGTAACGGAAGGCTGGCGCCATGCTGATATGCATGCGCCCCGCCGCGGTACCGCTTGCAGTCGCGCCAATGTAGGCGATGAAGAACAACAGCGCCAACTGCAGGGCGGGCGGATGAGGACGCCGCAGGTTCAGCCAGGCAAAGCGGATCGGGCAAGCGATCAGGAGCAATCCGGCCAGCAGTGCCGCCGTTTTCCCGATGCGGCCTTCGCCCAGCGCAAAGTAGAACGGACTGCCGAGGTACATGGCAACGTAGCGGACAAACTGCTCCTTCCGTTGCCACAGCGGTGACACCGCGGCATGCCCGGCAGGCGAGGCATAGTCATGCAAGTAGGCAAACAGCATCAAAGCCGACAACGCCGCGAGCACACCGGCGCGACGAGCACCCTGGCGCGTCAGCAAGGCATAGGCGGTCATCATCGGCAGCGCCAGTATCCCATTCGCCATCGTGCCGGCACTCAGGACGCCGAGCAGGCAGGCTAGCGCAAACTGAGTACTGCCGCCCTGGATCGAACGATACAGTACGTACAGCGCAGCCAGCGGCAGCAACTGGGCGAGGATGAACTGGCTTTGGAAGGCCCAGGTCAGGTTCTCATGCTGGCTCCAGAAAAACAGGCTGGCGACAGTCAATGCGGCGAGCGCATGCCGATCCAGTTCCCGGCCCGACGGTGTTGGGGCATCGCGCAGGATGCGGCAAAACAGCACTGCACCGAGCAGCACAAGAATGTAATTGATGGCAATCAGGAACCAGCTGCTGCCGCCGAACCAGCGCAGGTCGGCCCAGAAAAGCAGGCGCGACAGTACGATGCGGTGTTCGTTGTGCTGGTGCCACCAAAACGACCAGCCGCCGTTTGCCGCCGGGTCAGCCATCGGCAGGTACCCGCCCCACATATCCCAGAACGGCACTGGCGAATAGCTGCGCACGCCCCCCACGACCGCCAGCACGGCAAACAGCAAGGCCAGGCCGCTAAGGCCAAGGCGAAGCAGGCGCGGCGGCATGGCGTTTGCGACGCTCATATATCCATCCGGTTGAAGACGAAGCGCGGCAGGTTGGCGATGACCAGCATGATCAACGCCCACTTGCCCGGGGTGTACAGCACTGGCTGCCCCTTGGCTGTCGCCGCGACGATCTGGGCCGCTACGGATTCGACGCTCGCCATGCCGCGCTGCGGCATGTGCGCCGTCATCGGCGTCGCGGTCGGGCCCGGCTTGACCAGCACCACTTTGACATTGCTGCCAGCCAGGCGGTGCTGCAAGCCTTCCGCATAGCGCGTGACCAAGCCCTTGGCAGCGCCATAGACGTAATTGGACTTGCGGCCACGTTCTCCGGCCACCGAGCCAATGATGGTCAGGGTGCCGCGGTTGACGCGCTGCATATGGCCGGCAAAGGCTTCGGCAAATAGTGCCGGCGAGATACCGTTCACGTCCATGGCCTCGGCCGCCAGCGCCAGATTGTCCTGGCAGGCTTGCTGGTCGGGCAGCGAGCCGTGCGCCACCAGCACCACGTCGGGCACGCCGCCGGCCACAATGCCGTCCACCGTCGCGCGGATTTGCTGCGGGTCGCTGAAATTCGCTTCCATGACAGTCACCGTCGACTGAGGACTGCGCACGCGCAGGTCGGACGCCACGGCTTCGGTTTTCTCGCGGTTGCGGCCCAGCAGGGTCAGGTTGACGGCCTGCCCGGTCGCCCACAGGCGGGCGCAGTGTTCGGCCATGGCCGAGGTTGCGCCGACGATCACAATGCTTTTCTTGTTCTCAGACACTTAATTCCCCATCAAGCGGCGCGACATCGCGGAGCTGATGCCCGGGTCGCGGTATTGCAAAAATTCGGCGAGGCGCGGATAGCCGGCCTCGAACAGTGCGCGCGGCATGCGCGCGTCTTTGGCCATGTAGATGCGGCCGCCGGCTTCGGCGACGATGGCGTCCAGGCGCTCGAACAGGCGCAGCGTACGCTCGCCACGGTTCGGGAAGTCCAGCGCCAGCGTGACGCCCGGCTGCGGGAAGCTCAGCATGCCAAGCGCTTCGCGCTCGCCAAAGGTCTTCAACACGGCCAAAAAAGAACCTTCGCCACTGTCGCTGATCGCTTCCAGCATGGCCTTTATCGCCTTATGACCAGCAGCGCGCGGCACCACACTCTGGTACTGGTAGAACCCCTTCGGCCCATACATCCGGTTCCATTCGTGCAAGTTATCAAGCGGATAGAAGTAGCTCTCGTAATGCGCCACGCCTTTGCCGGCACGGCTCTTCTGCAAGTTGTAGTAGGCAAAGTTGAACGGCGCCAGCGACAATTGGTTCACCAGCGACACCGGCGGCACGAAGGGCATGGTGCGCGTTTTGGCACGCGGCACTTCGCGCCCCTCGATGGCGCAATGATTGGCGCGCAGGAAAATGCCGCGCCCGTTCCCCGACAGGCAGTCGATCCACGATACCGTGTGTTCCCAGCCTGCCTCCGACTCGTCGGCGAGGCGGAAGAATTCTTCGAGACTGGTATACGGCAGGGTTTCCGTTTCCAGCCATGGGCCGGCCACGCGGCGCAACTGGAGTTCCGCCGTACTGATCACACCGGTCAGTCCCAGTCCGCCGACGGTGGCAGCAAACCATTCCGGGCTCTGCTCCGGCCCGCAAACGATACGGCTGCCGTCAGTGCGCAGCAATTCGATGCGGCGCACATGGTCGCCGAAGGAGCCGACCGCGTGATGGTTCTTGCCATGCACGTCGTTGGCAATCGCGCCGCCGACCGTGACCAGCTGGGTGCCCGGCGTGACCGGCAGCATCCAGCCGCGCGGGATGGCCATGCGCTGTATATCGCGCAGCAAGACCCCGGCCTCGCAGTGCAGCAGGCCGGTGTCCTGGTCGAAGCTGACGAAACGGTCAAGCCCCGTGGTACGCCACAGCAGTCCGCCCGGATTCAGGCAGACGTCGCCGTAGCTGCGACCCATGCCGTGCGCCAGGCCGGGTACACCAGGCTGCACCTGGCGCGCTACCTGCCCGCGCTCCGTCAACGGGCGCACCTCGTGCTCCCACTGCCCCAGCCGCCCCCAGGAAGACACCATTACCACGGCCACCCTGCCGTCCCTACTGCCAGCACTGCCGCG
>Ga0102592_1001400_pt1 | contig 27536 bp, 15 predicted proteins | sample AraplaCol_mMF_r2_FD_76861 | JGI IMG/M metagenome (GOLD analysis project Ga0102592, IMG submission 76861) | Arabidopsis root microbial communities from North Carolina, USA - plate scrape MF_Col_mMF_r2 (SPADES assembly) (version 2) | ecosystem: Host-associated > Plants > Roots > Endosphere...
ACGCGCCGACTGGCATGCCAGTCCATGGCTTGGAACTTTGGAGAGGGGATTGTCGATGAGTGATGCCGCTTGCTGCGTGCGGTCGCTCAAGACAGAGATAGGCGGCGTTTAGCCGAAGGTCGAACTTAAAGCGCAAGTTCGGTGATCGAGTGCTCGCCAGTTTCGTCAGGGCCAGCTACTGCAGGTCCAATTTAGGCGGCATGGAAAATCATGTCAAATTTTGTACAACGGATTTCAACATTGATGAGTGAGATGCTTCTCGGTCTCGATCGGTCTTTGCAGAATTCATTTCCTGCTACCGGAGCGGAAAGAAGGTCCTCTGCAACCGTCTCGTCATGCGGGCTGTCTGTGCCTTCACACTGCAGGGGGCACAAGTTCGAAACTTGTACTTCCCACCAGAAATACTCAAAAAAATCAAAGGCTTGCGAGATAAATTCGCAGGCCTTTTTTGTTTGGTGTGGAAAAAGTGTGGAAAAACGATTTCAGCCGCATTTTTCGATTCGTAAAAGGGTGTTTGCTGACGCCTTCTCGCTGACTCAAGAACTGCCACATTTCGATTCCAGGTCCGAAATCCCAAAGTGCCCACTCTCGGTCCCCTGAGTCGAGCGTCGCAGGTTCGGTTCATGCAGGACCGCCAATTAAATCAATCATTCACAACAGTTCTGGTTGCCTCTTTTTAGAACGTGACTTGCTTGCGTAAGCCTGCTCTTGCGTTGATGTTCAATGGAGGTGCCATCTTCAGGTAGTGCCTTGTCGTTATCGCAAAGCATGTGATCTTAGTTGCAACTACTTACTCTCGGGCATTGCGTGGTATTATGCTTGCGAGAAGTGCAAATGTTTCTGGGAAGTCATTCAAAATTGAGGCATCAAGCTGCTCCGCTCATTCTTTAATGTACGTGAGTTGTGTATCACTCGGTTCAGCAAGGGCGCGCGCGTATGCCGTTGCAGTAAGGGGACAAGAATTATGGAAAATGTTGCGCAACCGCGCGAAAGTCTAACTCCCCCATCAAGCGCTTGGGTGCGCTTCCTCCGAAGTTATGGCCCCACCTCCAACAACCTGACGATGTTCGATGAATACGTATCAGGTGCTTTGGGGCGGGCAAAGGTCCAGCCAATCCAACTATCGACCCCATTGCTTGACATGATGGTTCAGCACATTGAAAGCAAGGCGCCAGGTTCTCTCTTGATTGCGGGCACTGCGGGCGATGGAAAAACCTACCATTGCCGTTCGCTGTGGACTCACATTGGTGGCGATCCCAAGGTTTGGTCAGCCAAAGGTAATGTGAAAGAACATCGCCTGGTGGACGGACGCCTAGCGGTGTTCATCAAAGACCTTTCTGAATTCAATGGCGAGGAAAGCGATATACCTCTACAGCGCTTCGAAAAGTCTGTGCTGGGGAACGATGATTCCGAAGTCGTAATCTTGGCGGCGAATCACGGTCAGCTCCTAGACCGTCTGCGCGACTTGGGGAAACGTCAGGGACGAGTTCATCCGCTCCGTAAGCCGCTTCAAGAGCGTTTTTTGCAAGCCGGGCCGGCTCCAGCCAGGCTCGCAGTTTTCGATCTAAGCCGAACGACTAGCCGCGAGACGCTGGGCGAGGTAGCCAAGGCAGTGGCCAGCCATCCTGAGTGGAATAACTGCAAACGCTGCACTTTAAACTCGGGTGGCAAAGTTTGCCCGATTGACGAGAACCGCCACAGGCTCCTCGGAGAAGAAGATGGTGGCCAGCTGACGCGCCGGTTGGGGGACCTAGTGGAGATCGCACGCCTCAATGGCTTGCACCTTCCGATACGCGACCTGCTGGCATTGTGTTCGAACATGATCCTTGGATACCCCGATTCCAGGGAGGCCAAGGAAAATCTCATGACGTGCGCAGACGTGGCAAAGATCCAAGATGGCTGCCATGTGAGTAAGGCCAGCATCTACGTCAATGCCTTCGGGGCGAATTTGCCCAAGCGCAGGGCCTCTGATCGCCCGGTGTTCAAGGCTATGGCGAGTTTCGGTGTCGGCGAGGAAACGACCAACGCCGCCGATGGCCTTTTGGTCTATGGCAAGGACGACGCGCGGCTTCAAGCAGACTTCGATCGTCTAGTAGGTCAAGACCGAGTCTATGGTGCGACGACGGATTTTCGTGCGGCCCAAGATGCTTATCTGGAGGGCTACGAGGGCGCGCGCCTAGAGGGTGGCTCGTCTGAGTTCCTGAACATGCTTGAAGGCCAGCGTCGCCGACTCTACTTCACTTTGCCCGAAGCGGAGGCAGGCTATCCGCGTTGGTCTATGACCGCGTTCCGCTTCGCGGGCGATTACCTGGACATGATCGACGCGCTTAAGAGCAAGAAGTCGGTCAGCGAGAACGTTCGCGGGCGCATTGCCAAGGGACTCAACCGCGTAATGACCGGACTTCTCTTGGAGAACGTTGACCGCATCTTCATCGCCAGCTCCGGTGGCTTCACGCAAAGCCGGGTGAGCGTGCTTTGCGACCATGAGACCCCCTCGCGCCGCCAGGGCGGTATCGGCATGGCCATCAAGCTCGATGAGGGGACAGGCCGTCCTCAGCTCGACGTATCGCTCTCGCCCGGCCCCGGGAACTCCGTTGCCTTCGACCTCACGCCGATTCGGCATGAGTTCCTCTCTCGTGTCGCTGAAGGTGCGCTGCCGGCTAGCTTTTCCAATGAGTGTCTCGAGGATTTGCTGGCGTTCAAAGCGAAGCTGCTGCGCAAAGCCGAAGTCGTTCGCAAGGCCGGATTTGCAGGCGACGACGATGAGACCGACGGCGATGCTTCCGCGCTGACATTGAATTTCATCGATATCGAACCGGGGGGACGAGGCTTTGCTCGTCCCGTCACAGTGAAAGCGCCGGAATGAGCGAAATCATCAAGCGACCAGAGATCAGGAGTGTCGACTTCTGCGTCGACGAGAACATTTGGGGCCATCGCCTCTACGACGAGCAACTGCCGCACCTTACCGTCTTGGAATTTTTAGGCGTGCTGGGCTCCAACCTTGACAGGCCCTTGCGCGCCCACGAAGACGCAGGGGGGGCGGTCAAGTTTAAGCCACAGCGCCAAATTCGTCTGCGCGGCCTACTTTTCAATAATCCGTATGTGGAGTCGATCGCGGAGAGCGCGCTGCCCGATGAAGAGAAATGGCGGCAATGGTTCGAGAAGTTCGATCAAGGTAAGACAGGTAATGGTGACGACGACATGGCCTATCTGCGTAAATCGTTTTCCTGTTTCGACGATTTTGCGAAGGCCATTGAACTGTTGCGCTCCTCTTCGTTTGAGTCCCGTAGCAATAAGCGTTGGAGCTCGAAGTTCGTCTTCCCTTTTGGACCTGATGCCCTTTACGAGGATCTGGAGATTGATTCGCGCGGCAAGATGAGCAACGACCGGCGCTTCTTTGCGCGGACGGGCGAGCTGCTATATCTCATGCTGACGCGTGCCAAGAGGGGGGCAGAGCTTGGCGATATTCTGGCCAAGCGCTTGTTCGATCGCGAAGCGCCAATGAATAGACTGGCACGTGCACTGCAAGATGTGCCCCAGGTCGCGGACGATCCACGCCCGTCCGGTTATCTGCCCGAGGCGGCGAACGGGCGCTTTGACCAAATCTGTGATGACTGGCTGTCTATCCTGGACAAGGACATGCCAGTCTACGACGCGTTGGAACATTTGATCGCCATCACTGGGTTGAACATGCTCTTATATTTCCTGGAGCGTGCGAAGCGAATCGCGGGAGATGACGATCCGGTGGAATTTGTCTGCGAAATAGTGTCGAACGAGCGCACCAAGGTGCGCGCTCTGTCTGGCGACAGCTACCAATTCAACCAGGGGCTTCCAGCCAAGGCTGTTCGGACCTATGTTGAGTCGATCAGGCAGGCCGAGCGGTGGCTTGAGTCCGCCAAGGGAGAGTTCCCCGATGCTGAGCGCGTGAAGCTCATGCGCGAGCATTTCCAGTGGCCACCGGCGGATGAAAAAGATGACGAGGATTATGCGGGCAAGAGCCCGGATGATCTAGTTGCGCATTTGATCGTTCTTGCTCTCGCACGTCACGAACAGCACGTCGGGAAAATCCATGCTGCGTGGTCGCGCGCGATCGGGCTCAGCTCACGCCGACTTTCGCGTCGCACGCGTTATGCGCCCAACGACCGCCTCCTCAAATCGATCGTTGTGGCCATCGTCGATGACCGTATGCAGTTCGACGAATTCCTGGCCGAGGCCAAGCGGCGTTATGGCTTTGTGCTCGGCGACGTCGAAGGAGTGCGACTGATTGGCGCCAAACTAGTCGACCAAGAAGAGCTCAGTGAAAACCGGGACAACCTCGAAACACGGCTCGTTGGTCTGGGGTTGGTGCGAAGGCTCTCCGATTCATGCTCGTTTGTAGAAAACCCGTTCGCGTTTAAGGGGGAGGCCGCATGCTGACCGATCGCATCATCGGGCGCGTAGGTGCGGATATCCTCTCCAAGCGCATTTCCAATCCAGGCCAGCTGGGCGACTCGGCGGCACTATTCCGACTCGACAAGCTCTCGGCTAGCCAAATCGCAGCTGTCGCGCGGGCGATCCTTGCAAATACCGATTTAGTCGCTCGTGTGGATCTTATGATTCCGGAGGCTTTGGTCGAAGGGCAGGGCCTGCCGGCAGAGATTCTGATTTCGCACAACGCCGGGTATGTCCGAAACAATGCCGAAACGACCAAAGCGTCGATACTAACGGCCAATGGCAATGAACATAACCTAGCTGATACGCTTGGGCATGTGATGGCTATCGGTGCCAAGGAGATGCGCGCCGATCCAGAGCCCTGGGTTGAAGCCACTTTGCATGCGGGCGGGCTCTCGCCCGTGCCGGATGACCGCGCTGTATTCCACGCAGCCTTCGGCGGATTGCTTGCCTCAACAGAGCTTTCGCTGATTCAGCTCGGCGAGTTCTGCTCCGATGTCGTCGAGGCGATCTCGACCCGAGGGTTCCCCATCCGCGACGCGATTGGGTTCGCCATGCCAAGGGCAGGCCTTCCAAGAGACAGCTCGTTCTTCTCCAACGCCAAGACCTTCGCGGCTACGCGCAAGCCTTGGCAAAAGGCGTTTACCAAGCTCTTCGATCAGCGCGCTCCACTGCTCAAGAAGCTTCGGCAGAACGGCCAGCCATTGGATGCCGAGGAACTTACCGAGCGAATCGAGGCCAACGCTGCGGATATTTCCGAAGGCGCCCGCCAGGCCCTTGAGGCTTTCGCGGCGGCGCCTGGCGGCGACCAAGAGGCTGCCTCGTCCCTTGCAGAGTTCGAGTGGGAAAGTGACGGTGTTTATCTGGCCTTCGACAAACCGAAGGAGAAGCTGCTCGGATTGGCAGACTCCACAATTCGTTTCTTCGACCACGATTGCGAACAGGAGAATTCGCTCGACGCCGAAGGCCGAAGGCACTTGGAGGACTTGAAGTCGCGTGAGCGCCGTTCCGACTTCAACGAGGAGGACGAAGAGTTCTTCGTCAAGTATCGCCGGCTGATCGAGGAGGATAGCAAGCTTTGTGCTCGCTGGGAGAAGGCATTGTATGGCAAACCCATCGAGTGCCACGACTTCTTTGACGGTTTCGCGCGGGTGGTCAACAGCTTGCACGCTGGCCTGCGCGATCCCGAAGGGGAGCGCATATTGCGTTTCACCGTCACCAAAGGCCGCAAGGAATGGCGCGAGCGATTTAACTACGACGCTGGCACTTACTTCTCGGCGATGTACCGCGGTCTCAAAGAGCTCATGGGCTCCAAGGCGGATTGGAAGGTCGAACGACTGGGAAACGCGAACTTGCCCGATCCACTGTTTGACTACGAAGCCTTTTTCGCGAAGGAGAAGGAGCTTCGCAACGATAAGAAAAACAAGATTCGCCCCAACGCGTCTCTGTCGAGGGCTGCGCTGCAAATAAAGTTTGATGTTGCTCTTATTCAGATCGCCAACGGCAAAGAGACCCTTTTAGCGAAAACACAGCTGCTGTGGAGTTATAAGCCCAAGTCGATCGGTCTTTCGATGGTTGCCGACATGCGCCGTCTTCTGGACAAAGGTGCTGTGGGCTGCACGGAAGTCCCGCGCAGGGTCGTGAGCAAGAAGGGTGGAGTGCAAAACGTCTCGTTGCTCGATACCGGCACTTTGGAGGCGACGTATTCGACGGATGCGGGCTCCCTTGTCCCTGCCGCGAATAAGTTGAGAAGCCTGCGCCACGAAATCAAGTCTCGGATCAAGGATCTGGTCGATGACGGCCGCTTGACACCCAATCAGCGCGACGAGATCAAAGTTGCTTGGGACAGGTTTGAGGAAGACTACATCAAGGCGATGGAGGACTTCGTTTATACAGGTTTGCATGGCGAAGCCGTCATGCGACAATCCGAATCATTCGGCTCGCTGCTTGAAGTGCTGCTCGCCCACGCCCGTGGCGACGTATGCCGCTCGCGCCTGGTTTCAGAGATTCTTTCGGTGGGGACGGCACGTGTGGCCGGCGACAACCCAGCCTTGATCATCCCCCCTTGGCATCCAGAACGGATGAAGGCACTCGCGGTCAAATCACGTCGAGTCGCTGGCTTCGCTACACATTTGCTTTCGAGCCGGAGCATCCTCTACGGTGATCGAGAGATATTCATGCGCGAACTATCCGATGAGATTGCCCATCCGTTCTATCCAGAGATCGCGGTCCTAAATCGCGCTGGCGCGCCAACTTTGCTTTCCGAGAGCAGCACGGTCAACGGCTACAGTCTTTTGGAGTCGCCTACGCGCGGAGCCGAAGACTCCATGACGGATGTCGATCCGGCTGCGGCGGCAAAGCAAGCGCGCGAGCTCTTGGAGCGGTATGTCGGCTTGCAGCCACATGAAGCCGCCAACCTAAGCGTGGTCCTCTACAACGCGGATGCGGCCGAACTGCCACTAGCGACTGTACGCGAGCTCTCTTCGATCCAAGAACAGGGCAAGCTCCAGTGCAGTGTATCGGTGCGCCACTCGGATCCGGCAAAACTTCGCAGTGTCTATGGTGAACTGGTTAACAAAGCTGGCGACGACCCGGACCTGCCGGTGGTGAGCGAGACGAGTGACAACTTCATTTCGAAGCTGAGAATCTCGGTGACGCCCATCTCCGCCACGCCAGGCGAGAGCGCCCAAGGATTCAAAGCGTTCGATGTGGCTTTCCTGCATGATGTGGTCGCACGCGCAGCCCAGTCTGATTGGTTGCAAGTCCCTTGGACCAATGATCGACCGAATTTGGAGCACGCCCCGTCGCGTTGGTCATATCGGAGCGTCTCAGGCGAAAACGAGCTTAAATCTACGACGTTCCTGACCTGCCCGTGGCAGACTTCTTCGGGCTGGGCTTACGTGTCCGCAGTTGCGGCAGTGTGCCGCCAGACCGACGCTTTGCCCAACGAGCGATATCTCCCGGCCAGACGAATCTCGTTGCAGAGCCCCGCCTTGGCCGGGATGATCAAAGATGCGCACGACTTGGCCGAATGGGTTGCGACATACGACGAATTACTCGACAAACGTCAGCTTCAGCACAACGATATTATGGTCGTGCGTTACCGCCGTGGTTCGACCAATGGTCGCAATATGATCGTCAGCTCCACTTCTGAACTGCGGCTGCTCGGTGTTCTGATCCGTCGGCGCCTGGAGGAATTGAACCTGCAACTTGGGGCGGAGGATATCCAGGCGGCCGTCGACAAAGCCAAGCGTGATGCGCTCTCTGTATCTGGCGATATTGTGCTGCGAGCGGCCAAGCGCGGCGTCTCTGCAGGCGAGATGATCGGCCTGGTATTGAGCAGACACTTGCTCGCCGAGGAGTTCAAGGCCACAGGGCAGAGTGGGCAGGTCCTTACGGCCTATTTCCTGCTCGACGACTATGCGAGTTGGCTCTCCCAGCCCGAAAGCCGCATCGCTGACATCCTCGCTCTCAATGTCGAGGAACGAGAGGAATGCATTCGCGTCGTCATTTCTGTCGCTGAGTCCAAATACGTAGGAACTGATGGCCTCGCAAAGGCGCGCCGCGACTCCAAGGATCAGCTCTTGGCCACGTTGGGTATGTTCCGCGAGGCACTGTTCGGCGATCCCGGTAGACTCGATCGGGACGTATGGCTCGCTCGATTGGCTGATATGCTCATTGACGCCGAGATTCCGCCGGGTATGACTGGACTTATGGAGAGGGCACGGGCGAAGCTCCGTGAGGGCGACGTAGAAATCTCCCTGCGCGGCTACTCGCAAGTTTATGTCCACACCGCAGATGCTGGGTTGACCTCCGCCACTGACCAGGAACTGCTTGAGGATGCCGATGGGGTTCAAGCGTGGCAAGAAGTGTTCGACCGGCCTGACTTGCGGAAACTTGCAGAGGCTTACGCGAAGGGGAGTGGGGGATTCGAAGCCCGCGCTGGGCTCGGTCCCCACCAGCCTTGGTCGGGGCATGGTTTCAGGAAGCCAGCTCCGCGCGTACCATGGCTCGCGGCCATGGGGCAGCTTGCAAACGGTCCCATCGATACTGTGGCAGAGGAGGCGCAGGTGGTCTCTGGCGGCGACCACTCCGCCACACGTGGTAGCCCGGCGCCTGAGCCCATGCCCACGGCGCAAGAGCCAGCCCTAGCTGCTCCCGCAGTGTCGTCCTCCCCGGATCCTGTTCCTGCAGCACCCACCAATCTCGGTTCTTCGCTCTCGAAGCTTGTCGCCGCTAAGTTTGTGAGTGGCGCTCAGGCTGATGTTGAGCGGGAGGAGTGGGCTCAAGACGTCACCAAGAAGCTCAAAGCCGCGCTCAATAGCTATGGGTTGCAGGCGGCGGTTCTTGGCACGCGCTTGACCCCGAATGGCTGCTTGGTGCGACTGGCGGGTTCCGACCGACTCCGCATCGAGGATATCGAAAACAAGCGCACTCAGCTTCTGACAACACATGCAATCAACCTTGTCACGGTCCAGCCGAAGCCCGGCGAAATTGTTTTGACGGTAGCGGGTTCCAAGCGTCAAGCGGTATCGCTCTGGGAGCTTTGGTCACGCCGCGAACTCAATCGGAACGTCGCCGGAATAAACACGTCATTCCTATTGGGTGTGCAGGAGATCAACGGCGCATTGTTGTACTTGAACTTTGGGGCGGAATTCGGCGGGCTATCTTCGCATGAGCCGCATTCCCTGGTGGCTGGTGCGACCGGCAGCGGTAAATCAGTGCTGATACAGGCGCTGCTCTTGGATATCGCCGCGACCAACTCTAAGGACCTTGCGCAGATCATCTTGATCGATCCGAAGATGGGCGTGGACTACGCGCCCTTGGCTGATTTGCCGCACATGCGCGACGAGATTGTCACTACCAAGGAAAAGGCTAGCGAGGTGCTCGAAGCATTAGTTCAAGAGATGGAAGACCGCTATCGGGCATTTGCGAAGGCAAGGACGCGAGATCTGCCGACCTACAATGCCAAGGTCTCGGATGAAGAGCGGCTGCCGATGATCTTCTTAGTCCACGACGAATTCGCCGATTGGATGCTCGACGACGCTTACAAGTCGTCAGTGGGCGCTGCGGTGCAGCGCTTAGGCGTTAAAGCACGCGCCGCTGGCATCCACCTGATATTCGCGGCACAGCGCCCCGATAAAGATGTGATGCCCATGCAGCTTCGCGAAAACTTGGGCAATCGCCTAATTTTAAAAGTGTCCAGCGAAGCGACATCAAAGATTGCGCTCGACCGGCCAGGTGCAGAGTTGCTGCTTGGACGTGGACACCTTGCCGCCAAACTTAATGGCGAGCAGGGGCTGGTCTTTGCGCAAGCGCCATTTCTTTCGGATGAAGACATCGAGGCCGCAGTTGCATCTATCGCGGAAGACGAAGCATGAGTGTGAGGGCTTTGTGCAATGCGCGATCTAATTGGAGTGGAGTGAATCATGTCTAACAAAGCCAGTGGCGCGCAACCGTTTCGTATCGCTGCGAGGGCTATGCGTCAGCTCGGCGCGGAGCTGATCACGTCTGATGAAATGGCTCTGTATGAACTCATTAAAAACGGCTTTGACGCGCAGTCACCGCGGACAACGGTCGCGATTTCGGCTCCGGCCGACGCGTCAGCAGTCGCCTTGGTGAAAGAACAACTAGCGACTAACAAGCTGTCTGTAAAAATAGCACTTGAGCGTTTAGAGAAGACCCTATCGGCTGATCTAACAATTGATCAGCGCACTAGTGCAATACAACACTTTACTGATCATGCTTCTTCAAATGCTTCACTCGCAGCATACCTAGCGAGTTTTCTGCGACATAGCTTTTGGATTGAAGTCAGCGATACCGGCCACGGCATGTCGTCGCAAGAGCTGAGAGACAAGTTTATGATGGTCGGCACTCCGAATAAGTTGATTGAGAAAGCGCATGGCAACAGAACAATACTTGGCGAGAAAGGTATTGGCCGTCTCTCGATGATGAAGCTTGGTGAGGTGGCAAACGTTCGCTCAAAAGTTCGCGGAACCTCGAAATGGAATTATATCCAGTTCGACTGGAAGAAATTCGATGAGCCAGGTACGGAACTGGGAAACATCCTGTTTGAGGTGATTGAAGGCGAAAGCGACTCTGAAGACATGCATGGAACAGTGATACGTGTCACTGAGCTCCTAGCCAATTGGTCGGCTACCAAAGTTAATGACTTTCTCAACAAATACGTTCGCAGACTCCAAGACCCCTTTGCGAAATCTAAACGTCCTTATCCAATCGATGTTTTACTAAACGGTCACCGACTAGCAATTTCTCCAATTCCCCAATGGCTTTTAGGGGTAGCACAGTTCAAGTGTGAGATCACATATACGCCTGGTGGCAAGGATGGGAATTCGATTGCCCTGCGCAGGGAGGTTATTTGGAAAGGCGCACAAAGTCCGGAGAGTCGCACTTGGACTCTCGACGAGCTCGCGGCGCTGGCCGGCGTTCCAACTGAAGCATGCCGTAGGCTTGGCCCGTTTGCGGCGTCATGCTATTGGTTCAATCGTGCGTTGGTCGTCGGGACGGTTGATCATCCGAAGTCAAAAATGCTTGCCGAGCTAAATGTTTGGTGTGGCGGATTTGCGGTCTATCGAGATGGTTTTCGTGTGGGGCAAACGGGGGGGATGGAGGATGATTGGCTGGAGTGGGACGGGAAAGCATTGAAGACCAAGGGCTTTATGCTGAATCGATACCAGACTGTCGGCGCTATCTCGATTTCTTCGAAAGGCAATCCGTTCCTTATCGATGCCGCGAATCGGGAACGCCTCGTCTCTTGTCCAGAACAGACCCTCCTCGTTTCGCTATTTGGCGAGATTCTAGTTAAGGATCTTCGTTCACATATCGACGCAATTAAACAGGTCGAGGTGAAGAAGGCTATTGAAGAAGAATCGGCTGAGGAAAGTTTGAAGCGATCAGAGGATTCGCTACACGGCACGCTGAAAGCGATCGAGGAAATTGCGAAATCTGTGCCTACGACAGTTCAACCTAAGATTGAGGAAGTCCGTCGGTCCTTGCAAGCGCAAGTCGAGTATGTGGAAACAATAAGGGGTGCGCTTCAACTAGCGCGCGAGACTCGCGTTGAGTTGCTTGAACTGGCAAATATTGGCCTTGTAGTGGAAATCGTCGTTCACGAGCTCACGCGCCTGACGCAGAGTACCGGGGACTTATTGCTTCGCTTGCGCAAAGCAACCACGGGGGACGCCCCCTTAGTTGGTCTTATCGACAATTTGCAATCTCAGATAAAGGCTACGAGCAAACGCATCAGCTCCGTGGATGTTCTGAGCCCGTCTGGGCGCAATCGAAAGGAACGGTTTGACGTCGTCGCGCAGTTGAGAACGGTTGTTGGCGGCTTTGAGGCTCGATTTAAACGTCACGCGATCGATTGCAACGTGCTGGTCGACGGCTCCGAACCTTCAGGTCAAGTCTATGAAGTTCGCCTCGTTCGTGGATTAATCGCGCAAGTGTTGGAAAATTTGCTAACCAATTCAGCATATTGGGTTCAGCAAGGACTGAAGCGTGGGGAGAACGAAAGGCGCATCGTAGTTGAGCTTGATACCAAATCGGCTGTGATTATGGTGACCGACAACGGGCCTGGCATCGATCCTTCTTATGGCGAATCAATATTCCGACCGTATTTCAGTATGCGAAAGCGGGGTAAGGGACTGGGCCTTTACATCGCTCGTGAGCTCGTTGAGTATCACGGTGGAAAACTCTACTTAGACGCGACCGGCGAGGAAGATGGAAGGCTGAGAACCTTCGTCCTTGAACTTCCGAGAGAGGGGGAGACTTGAAAGACTCAGAAATGCCAATCGTAAATGTCATTAAGGACGGTGCTCCTCTGCTAGAGACTGATGGCGTCAGGGCGGCTGCCGTATCAAAGAAGGTTCTCGTGGTGGACGATGAACTATTTCAGCTAAAGGCTAACCACGTACGCGGTCTTGCGCCAGACTTTTACGACACAATTAATGACGTTAACGATCCAATATTTGACGAGCTCTGGAACGTAGCGAAGTCAATTCCTGAGTTGGCAGCGGATACTTGGGATTACGAAGCAGCTGCAGCATACTTTGCGACGGATGAGGCCGTGTCACGAGTGCTGCTTTCCGAAGCCTTTGCTCGCGTTTCAGGCGTGCCTCTCCGGCAGCTGTTGGCTCCGTTTCTGGCACGAGCGGAATGGGTTCGTAAGCTCAAGAAGGTGTTTCAAGATGCGTTTCAAGCGCCAGAATTTGATCTTCAGTTCGTCGCCTCACCTAGACCGCGTTTCCAAGATGTGGAACAGTGCGCTGCAGTTTTCTTGGACCTGTTTTTGGAACAGGGAGAAGCATCGCCTGTTGAAGCAGTACAAAATTACCTTCAGCGGTTGGCTGCCGATGCCGGCCCAGCTGTCTTGCCTCCCTTGGTCTTGATGTCGTCTCATCCTGAACTCGAGCGCTACAAGCTTGGTTTCAGTGAGCATGCTGGCATTAGCGCAGCAGGTTTGATGGTGTTGCCAAAGTCGACGCTCATGGAGCAGGAGTTTAGCGCATCAGGTCTAAAGCTGGCATTCAGTCAATTGGACCGGCAAAAATACGTTGCCCACGCAATGCGGTTGTTCATGGCCTCGTGGATTTCCGCAATCGACAACGCAAAGAAGAACGCATTGCGAACATTATGGAACCTGGATGCCTCAGCGATGCAGCAGATTCACTTCGCCTCGATTAGCGACGATGATCCCTATGACGAACACTTGAACGAGTTTCTAAGTCGGGAGTATTTGTACCATGTCGAGTCACAGTCTAGCGTTGCGTCTAGCGTTGCTGAGCTTGACAAGCAGTTTCGAGCGCAGCTAAACGAAGTTGGACAGATTACTAATCGGCTCATTGCGCCAATGGCAGACGTCAAGACGGCGCGCGAATTCGTATCACACTTTACTTGGTTTGGCTCGGCTACTCCTCCAAGTTTCATGGATGACGAGAAAAGCGCTGCTGCGCGAATTAGCCGTTCTCTTCCGTATGGCAGCGTGCTCGCTCCAGAAAGCATTTCTGAGGGCACAAGGTGCTTGGTACACATTACTCAGCAATGTGACCTTAATGCAATTAGCCGTAGTAAGGACGGGACTCGAACACTTCTGTTTGCGACAGCAAGTGCTTCTGAACTGCACGCTACTTCTAATCCAATTGTGAAGTCCACGGAACTTGTCGCGAAAAATTTGAGAATTAGGGATGGAGCACATGAGCGCGAGTTTGACCTACGACTGAATGCGGGTGCACTTGTCGCGATGCCGCTTAGCGAGTTCTTGGACAAGGCGCGAGGTGAGGGTTGGCGTGTCGTAGGACGTCTGCGCAGCGACATCACAAACCATATCGTGTCGGCCATTTCGAATCACATGTCACGGCCAGCATCGCAGAAAATGATTCGACCTGGAATTTTCAAAGCGAAGGTCTTTCTGCAGTTCGCGGCACTTCAAGGTGGGAAGATTGCGCTTCTCGACAAAGCCTCAACAGCTGCATCGAAACCAGCCAAAGTGTTCACCGTCTCACATGATGAGCAGAAGTTTAGCTTCGAAGACGATGCGTCAATTGAAATAGCGCTTTGGCTCGCTTATCACTCATCAACATTGGGGATTGCGCTTGATCCCGATGCCATTTCTGCTGCGTTACGAAGGGGATGGAATTCTCCGTCGGACTTGCCTGGAGGGCTTAGGGTTCGGTTGCGGGAGTGCACGTCCCTGGCAATAGCTTTCAAGGGCGTCCTTGGTGGGGACATAAGTGGTGGTGGTGCGCAGCTGACAATCGTCTCAGAAAGCATCGCAAATTAGATCGCCGTGATTGATAACTTACTACTGCATTCAAGTAAAGGAATGCAATAGGAGAGGGATGAATGTCTCAAAACAACGATCCACTTCTGAATCAATTGGAAGCGGCGCACCTCCTCGGCATTACGCCGGAATTATTGTTCGCCTATGTCCGCTACGCACCACGCGAAGTCGATGGCCGCAAGCTGGCAACTGAACAGCATGCAGGCGAAACTCTTTTTCGGCGGAGTGAGTTGTTAAGCTTTGACGAGTACCTCCAAGAGCCGTGGTCCTCAAGTGGCGGTGATCGAGCAACTATCCCTTCGTACGTTTTGGTTCACCTTAAGGTTGAATGCGGTGGCCAGTGCCCCAGGTGCGGGCGAGGTTTCAAGCTTGAGACAGCTCATATCGAAGACTATGCAGTAAGTCGGTCGCACCACCATCACAACCTTATTCGTCTCTGTTCTCACTGCCATGATGAATTTGATAGTAAGAAGATTTTGCCCAAAGGTGAGATCGCGGCGCTGAAAGAGCGTTTGGTTGCGCATACTAGAGAACGATTGGCTAATCGAATTGCAACGCCTAATGCGGAGGCATATAGGCCACCGACGCCCGCCGAAATTTTTGTCGGGCGATCGCAGGAAGTCCAACGTGTAGTTGATGGCCTTAAGAATAGGCGTGTCGTTTGTATCAAGGGCGTTGGAGGAATTGGCAAGACCCAACTTGCCTTGCACTCCGTTCAACAGGTGACAGAGCAACCGAGAATTTTGTGGTTTGACTTGGAATCACTTGATGCAGTCTCCGATCTTCCGCCCATTCTTGCGACGGCTGTCCTTGGGGCTGGCGACGGTAACAATACGACAGCAATTTCGGCGGCCTTGGATTCCGATTTTGATATTGTGGTGTTTGATGGCATCGAAGGATTGAGACCCCAAGATATACAGTCATTAGAAAGCTTCATTTCTCAGCTTGCTTCAGCTACGAAAACAGCGCGATTTCTAATCACTTCGCAAGTTGAATTGTTTGGTATCGATGATCTTCTGAGCATTGATGTGCCTCCCTTAAGAACAGATGCGGCCCACCAGCTATTGCATGTTGTTGCCGACCATGTGTTGGCGCTCGACAATGAAACTAATTTCGCGGCTACAGAATGGCTAGTGCAGTTCGCTGATGGTCACCCTTTATCGTTGAGGCTGATAGCAAATCTGCTTCGATACTTCAAGTCCCCAACGGCTGTACTGGGTAGGATTAAATCCATGGGGGCGGAAGCCGTTTCGCAACCGACAGGTGATAAGAACGCCAAGCATAAGTCTCTCGATGCTTGCTTTGCTGTCGCTTATTCTGTGCTGCAGCCATGCGAGCGTCGCCTTCTCTTCATACTTTCACACTGTCCTGCCGGTCGCTTTTCAAATTACTTTGACCCCGATTTGATCGGCACCAATGATTTGGAAATGACAATTGCTGAGTTGGCGCGATGGCATTTCGTTACTGTTGACTCGACTTGGACTCCCGTCGCGCGAATTCATGTGTTGTCTCCAGTAAGGGCGTTCGCAATACATGCGTTGCGAAGCGAAGACGCCAACATTGCAGAACAACTTTTCCACGAACTTGCGATCGAGACGCAAGTGCAGGCGGCTATCCTAGACAGCAGATATACGAATGAACGTGACCCCGGTCTTGGAACCCGCCGCTTCAATCAAGAATTTGGTAACTTTTGCTATATCTTCAACGAAATGGTGCGTCGTTCGCAATCGACCTCGGATTACGACAGCATTGTCTGTTCATTGGCGTTCAGCCTCCAGGTCTTTTGTTTTGTGAGTGGTCGGTCATCGCGCGGTCTGCAAATCATGGATGTGGCTGTATCGGCTGCCTTGAGGCTCGGGCAACCAGGCATGGCATCCTCACTACTTCTGCAGGTGGCTAATTTTGCTCAACGAATGGGGGAGCATGCCAAAGCGCGCGATGCCCTTCTACGCATTAGCACGCTTGTTGGTAATTCCGCCGATCTTGAGCTACATGGAAACGTCGCCTTCGCCAGGGGCATGCTAGACGCCGCGGAGGGACGCTTAGAGCAAGCAGAAGTCAACTTTACTAGTGCAAGTGAAATTTACAGTAGACCGGTGGCCAACCTGCAAGACGGCGAGATTTGCGGTTCGAACCCAAGAATGCATGCATTAGCGCTCATGGAGCGCGCAAGGATATGCGAACATGCTGGTCGCGAATCTGAGGCTTTGGCTCTGTATAACAATTGCTTATCATTGATGATTAGCATTAATGACCAGGTCAATGCAGGCACTGTGCTTCATCAAATCGGCAATTGTTGGGCCAATCTGCTTGACTATGGCAAGGCATATGACTCGTATGTCTCTTCCGCAAATTGCTTCTTTAACCTTGGATCAGCGATTCACCTGAGTAATAGTTTGAGTGAATTGGGCTATATCCTGATTGATCATGATCCCGGCGCCGCGCTTAATTTTGGGGTAACTGCAGAAGTTCTACAGGCGGGCCTTGTTGACGTATTTCGTGATTGCACTGCCCGGTACCGTTCGAACATAGAGACACTTGATTGCCAGGAGTGCATTGGGATCATTCGGAAGTTATTTGGTTTAGTGGCGCTTGTCAGCTTTACCCCCCATATGGCAATGCTTGAAGAGTTCGCAGAGGCTCTACGCCAAGAGGCAATTTTTCCATTGGCGGATCAGATTGCCAAAGGGAGTAGGGAGCATCCAGGCGACAAAGTAGCGATTATGCATCTAGACGTCATGGTGGCTTTAGCTGGTAGCCTGTCAGTTGTAAGCGCAAATGACGTGGCAGACGCCGAGGAAATCGGACACCTTGCTAATTTATGTTATATCCAGTGGGATTACGCTTGGAGCGCTTACCGCTTGTTTGACTGGCTAGCAACATATTTGAATCGGTGTCGTGGCTGGCATGACTTGAAACCCTCGGAATTGTTGGAGGCCGCTGCAGTATCTTATTCCACTGGCGCGCCTTATCGCTTATAGACAAAACTTCGAAAGACAGCAGGGAACCTAATTCACTACCATGCCACAGTCGAACAATTGTCGAACAAACCAAGAGAGCAAATTAGTCGTGCTTGCGATGTATGCCCGCTTGGTGCCTTGGCTTTCAGACACTCCTGCGGTCACTTATGACAAACGGCGCAGGACCCGTTCCCCTCATCTACACCATATACATCATCGATATCTTCTGGAGATGTCTTGGCTGGACGGAGCGGATTGATAGGAATTCTCTTTCGCAGGCGCACTTTACGGATTTCGTAGTCGGCCTCAATCTCTGCCATGCGCTCAGGCAATTCGAGTTCGGAAAGTGACTCTCGCTCGGTCCACGTGAAAGGAGATCCGTGTTCCAGCGCGTCCTTCTCCAGTGCTTTAGCCGCTTCGAAGGCGTCGGGGTGTCGTTCGCGTAAGCGCACCCACTCAATCTTTTGCTGAAAGAAGCAGAATGTACAACCGCTCCGTGAGCGCCACTCGTAGTATTTGGGGTAGCCGACTCCCGAGGATTTCAGCAAGTCCACTACAGCTTCTTTGTCGATTCCAGCTTCTCTAAACGGAAGCCGAACTATCAAATTATCTGCCTTGGCTGTATAGCCCTCGCGATAGTCTTCGTCAGCACGGATTGCGACATAAGAAGTAACGGTATCTCCAGCAGCCAACCATGGCCTGACCCATTGTTCGAATGGCGCCAGTTTGAGCTTGCGAGTGCACCAGCGCGTTTGTGCACTAGGTAGAAAATGGTTGTACTCTCGAAGCCAAAACTTGAAGTCACGCCGCGGATTCAATCTGATAATTGGTTTTCCTACATAACCTTCGAGTCTCCCCAAAAATTCATAGACTTCTGGAAGTTCTTCACCGGTATCGGTAAAGAAGTATTCGATGTCTAGTTCTGGATGGTGATCTCGCATCCATACTGCGAGTGCCGCGCTATCCTTGCCACCGGATAATCCGAGGACATGCCGTTCAGCCATGTACTTTCTCCTTTTCGCTTGACGCTAGTTTCATTCCAGCTTTTGCGAGGATCGCCAACAGGACTTCGGTTCCAAGTCCTTGCTCTTGGAGCATTGATGCTACCTCGATCGCTTTTGCTTCGACCATTTCTCGATGACGATCGGAGATAGCGAACGAGCGGGCAATTGTTTTAGTCTCAGAGCCAGCACCAATTACGACTGCGATTGCCTCACTATGAGCTTCGCGACCTTGAACACTTACAAATGCTTCTGCTTCTCTAAACCTGCGCGCAAACTTGGAGACCTCAAGGATGGCGGCATCGATATGTCGGTCGACCCATTCGCGGGGAGGCTTCTCCGCCGCGAAACTAAGGATGCCCTCAAGTGTGAGCTGGCTTCCGTCAAAATTCGCAATACGCGTGGCAAACGCGTCCTGACGGAGGTCACCAGACATTCCCGCTACAGCCTTTGCCCTGGCACGCAGAGATTCTAGGTCATCAATCGAAGCATCTAAAGCATCAAACATCTTCGTCTGAACAAGAGCGAGCATTTTTCCATACGCATTCGCGAGTTCATGGAGTGGTGCACGAAGGGCATCCATATACTGTTCGGCGTTGGCCGCCCCGAGGACGGATGGGAGGTCTACGAATAGGACTTTATGAGGATCGCTTGCCTTGAGGAGCATATCTCGGATAGCACGCGTTGATTCGCCCACTCGTTGTGTCCTTTGCGCCCACTCTGGCAAGTTGAAGACCATCGCAACGAGGCCTCGTGCAGCTTCCAAGGGTTCAGCAGCATCAGTATTTTCGCCGACTTCCGCCAACAGCTTCGCTATGCCTTCAAGAATACGATTCTTGTCCTCGTCGATTGCGACCCAGCGCAGTGAGAAGCGTTTTGGATCCTGTAAACACTCGTCGATGTCAGCATCGGTAATTTTCGGAACAAACATGCCGTCTTTGTACACAGCGATGTTCGCCTTATGCGCAAGCAAGAACGCAGTAAGCACTACCGGATGGATGCCAAGCTTCATACCGTATGGCGATGCACTCCATAGCTCGTATAACGAGCTCGCGCTGACACGTGAATTAATATCTGAGAACAGATTGCGTGTGGCTTGCCAGAGCGGCAGGAATCCATTCGCCGTTTTCTCGTCAGGTGGTAAGAAGCGCCAGATGCCGTTCGCGTCAACACGATGAAGTTCGGTGCTTTTCAGTAAGGTCTCATAGAGTCCCCGTTCAGCCGGGAAGCCATCAATACCGAGATTCTCTTGGGTTTCTGCGTTAATCATTGCGTGCAAGAGGTCACGCCGCGCTTTGACGCTGTTGCTCGATATGTTGTCGCGGTTAACCAGTTCACTCCAAACCGGGGCCGCAGAGTTAAAGAGATCATCAGCCAGATCGGAGGCAACAGGCGACAGTTTGGCACCGGGCTCCACGATTTGGTCACTGCCGTCATGCCACTTGGCGAGTGACACCGCAGCTTGCAGCTGGTCCTCAAGATCGGCCTTCGTGGCAGCTAATCGCGCAAAGACTTCTCGTCGAGCTACGGGATCGCCCGATAACTCGTGTCGTTCTTTAACTTGCTCTAGCGCGACCAACTGCGAGGAAAGTTCGCTAATTCGTGAGTGATTGGTCGGGATGCCAACCATCAAAGGCCATGGGCGCTGATGAGAACATGCTTGGGCACGCTTGCGAGCCTCGCGTAAGCTTACGCCTCGTCCTGGAAGAGCGAGCAGGAATAGCCCGAATTCCCCTTTGCGTGGCTCGTAGTTCGCTGCGATTTTTTCCGCCTGATCGATACTGCATAGAGATAGCTCCATCCAGCGCATAGAGCCAGTTTCATGATAATGGCGCTTGGCTACGACAGGGTGCAATCCCATGAGCTGGGATAGGCGAGCAAAGTCGACCCCTGGCGCCGCCGCAAGCGCCTGGGACATTGCGGCGTCAATGTCAAAGTCGCTTCCTTCGAAGACAGACCAAGAACCTGTATAGCTCTTAAAAAGTACAACTTTGAGTTCGGCCAGTTTCTTCAGAGCCGCCTCTAGTTCTTCAGGCGGTGTCATGTAGAACAATGCCGACAAAACTGCGGTATCCGCCAATAGACCTGAGCCATTTCGGAATAGGTCAATGACGGCAATGTTCTTGATCAAGCCTACTAGCAGCGGATCTCCGGTTTTCGATTCGGCGCGTTCTACTGCTTCTACAGCTTGCGACCACCTATGCCCATCGGGCGATGCAAGGATCGCCGGCTCCAGGTTAGCTCTCAAGTAGTCCCAATAGTCGCTCGGGCGATACCACGTCGCCTGTGCGACTGGCGTCATTTGGAGATAGGAGCGGAATCCGTAAGGCTCGACGGACGACAAGAATCCGAACGTGCTTCGTTCATTCTGGCCGAATTGCCGCTTCGAAATCGGGCCGAGCAGAGCTGCCATAGCAGGATGCAGCGGCCAGCACGTTTCGAGTGCGTCGGCAAAATTCTTTCCCACGGCCGGGCGGCGTGAGCGGATGGCATCTGCAATCGATACCGACGCTTCACGCATCCACGGTGGGCGCCGAGTTGCCTCAATCGCTCTGCCGATCAGTTCAACTACCTCATCGCTCGCAGCGACGAAGGGCAAGTCCATATAACGACCTTGAACCTTGGTCCAGTCGTCACGAGTATCGATGCCAAGACGCGCCGAATACTGGGCAAACGATTGATGGAGAATACCTACGACAACGAGTTTGCCCTCAGAGCGCGCAGCTGCTTCCGCCAGTTCTTGGAAGAAGTACACATCATCGCCGGAACCCAATGCCGACGCTTCGAGAAACTTTCCCATTTCATCGATAACGACCATGACACCGTCACCAGGTCGTTCGCCGGCGGCATTAAGCAGTTCCGCGATAACGTTTTGGGCCGTAGGTTTGGTACGACCGTCCGTTGTCTTGCCTTGAGCTTTACGCACGGCGATACCAAGCTCATTGACAATGCTTCCGCGTCGGCCAACGATTGGCACAAGCATCCAGCCTTTGTGCACCGGAAACGCCTTATCGAACTGTTTGTTGTCACGTAGCTGGAGAGCCTCCCGTGCCTTTGCTCGCAAGGATTTGTCTGAATGAAGGGCGCTTGCTAACGCAACGGCAAGCGACGATTTGCCTCCACCGAACGGGCCAGTCCAAGTAAAGCAGCGTTGGTTGGTGCTGCCGAGCTGCCGGCACATCCCATCTATCACTGCAGTTGCCGTAGCATGGCAGATATAGCCGGACAGAGCGTCGCTGCGTCCAATATCCGCATCGACGCGAATCGATCGTTGATATTGACGTGAAATACGGACGATGTCCGACAACACTTCGTCGTTCTTGTTATTCATAGGCCCGCTTAATCAGATCTTTTTTAAAGTCTTTAGTAATTTCTTTGCGGTGTACCTGCCGCAGTCCTGCGGAATCAGTCCACGCCAGTTTTTCGCCGGTGAAGTCGGCTAGCGCAATTAGTCGTTGTGCAATCGACTCCTCATCCAGCTTGAAAACCCGTCCAGGTGAGCCTTCGGCATATGCAATGGCTTCGAACGCTAACGAACTTTGACCGTCAGCTGTCCGATCCCAATAATCGATGAGCGCGTATGCAAATATCCCGTCGTGAAGCGATGCTTTGGGGCCGCGCCTAAAGGCATACTGACCCTTGTGAACTTCCTGCAATAGCCCCAATTCGCCGAGCAAAGGCTCTGCAAAATCTTCTGGGGAACCACCAGCAACGCGGGGCGCATAGCTGCGTAAGCAGGTTTCCAAGTCTCTGGAAATCGTCGAGGTCGAAAGTCGATGCTTCGGATCGAGCTCCCGAGCGTAGCGTGTCAAAGGCTCCTCAAGTTCTGTACGCGTAAATGTAGGCGCTGTGACTTGATTGAAAAGCCAATGCCACGTCGTTGAGCGATAACAATGGCCGGCGAGCTGCCAATGGGCAAGCCATGCGGTTGAGGGGTTTTCCGCGTAGGGATCGAGGCCCCCGTCCTTTAAAATCTCTTTGGCGAGCCCCGAGACGCGAAAGCTATCGCCGTCCTCAAACATCAGTCCGCACGCAAGCGCCCAATGCCGAATCGACGCGACCATGTTCTTGCCAACGCCGAACTCTGCTATTGCATTCTCGTCAGTAAAGGTAGACTTACGGATTACGCCCCCATCTACCATTTGATCGAACGCCTTCTTCAGCCACATTTGGCGAAGCGGAAAGGTTTCGTGGCCTGAGAAGTGGGCAGGCAAGGATTTGGTAGGGCGGGAAGTTGCAGTCATAAAATAGATTCTAACCCCGACTGGAGGAATCCGCCAGTCGCAACATTGATTTCTGGTCATTATACAGTACTGTATAAAAGCACAGTGATGATGAAATGGCAATGTTTGTTTCGGCAAAGGGGCGAGATCTGAACCCTGAAAGTCATCGGCCTGATTTGCGGCGGTTATGAGTCTATGATCTGGTCCTTTTCTTGTGGTGACGAGCTTAAACGCTTTTCCAAGGACATCCTGAGCATACGCGTTGCGCTAGCCGCTCCGCGTACGTTCTTCTTGATGCGAGACTTTTCCATATTTAGCTGGCCAGTTGAGATTGCTTCATCGATGCAGAGTGTTTCCAGCATAGGCATCAGTTGATCAACCTTGCCTATCATCTCAAGAAGTAGCCGGCCGAGGGTGGAGTAAACCTTTGCTTCGATACGCATGGGTTCCACGTCGTATGTCGCTAAGTTAAGGATGCCGTTAGCCTGGCACTTCGTCTCCATATCCACCAATGACTGATTGAGCCTGGCGAGCCGCGAATCGAAAAGTTGGCGCAGTTCCTGTTCGACTTTGTCAACGTCCTCGCCGGGCAGCTTCATCCGCGCGAACACGGCGATGAAATGCAGGTTCATCTGGGTGATGTCGAAGCAGCGAAGATAGAGCCGCTTGCCTTCGGGACTGGATAGATGAATGCTGATTTTACGACTGGCAGACTCGATGCGCGTAAGGTCGGCCGCTGCCTGCCGCGCCAGCAGCTTGCGATTGGTGGCGCCGTGATCGGCCTTAATGGTCAATTTCGCTTCCGAGGGTGAGTTCACTGTAGCCTCCATTCGCGCTATGTAGCGGCAATCGTGCCTCCCTGACCCGGACGACGCTACTAGAAAACATGCATTTCCTCTGGCAGCTTTTGTGGGGTTTAGTGCTTCGGTTCGTTTTTTCTTGCCTAATAGTTGCAGCAGCCATGCTTTTACGTTGAACTGCAATTGACGCGGGCAGGGCCATTTCCTAGATTGGGCTATATGCACGCGGTATGGAGCCCAGCGCGGCCGATCCGTTGGTCAAGACGCCAGGCGAGCTTCATCCATCAGTTTTCCCGACGGTAGCTGGCAGCCCGTCCAGAACGGCATCGGCCGTAGTAGTCAAGCCAGTCCAATCACTCACCGGCGCTCGCCGGCCTTCTCTCGATCCCCATGGGACAACCATCCCGTGAGGATGATTGTCTCGCTCTTCTTTTTCTCAGGGAGACAATCATGAATCAGTCCGCTCAAATTGAAGGTGGTACCCGATCGGCTGCTGGCCGGCGGGCAGCCATCGATCCCTGGCACCAACTGCTGGATGACGACACGCCGATAGACTTTTCGGAGGAGGACGTCGTCCGGCTGCATTGGTGGCTGCTGCAAAAGGTCAAGCTGCTCAGTAGTCCGAGCACGCCGTTGGCCGAAAAGTTCGAAATCATTCGCTGGGTCTTTACCGACCCCGAACGCGACACAAAACCGTTCTCGTTCGTGAACTGCCTGCGCGTTGTGTCGTGCAGTCCGTTATCCGAGCTTCCCTTCATCGGATCGCTCGATCCGCAGGAAGTGCGTGACTGGTTGCGCGTGCGGCTGCATCGCTGGCTGGAAGCGACGATTACCTGTTATCCGAAGTGGGTGCAGGAGGCAGTCATGGCGAATCCTAACTGGGTCGCCGAATGCCTCGCCAAGAACCCTCAATGGTTGAACGAAGAGGTCAAGCGCCATAACGAGCGAAATGACCTGTTCTCGTGAGATGGATTTGCCAGGACCAGGCGATGTGCACCTGATCTTTGGCAGCTTGAATACGAAAGGAATTCATCATGTTCAAAGAAATGTCGATTGCTCTGCGTTCGGACCATCGCTTCATCGAGGTCAGGGGGCTGAGCGACTTGGAGTACTTGGTGAAGGAAAGCGAGATCGTAACGAACGAGGTCGGGCGGACATTCCATATCCGCAGCCAGGATCGGCCAGTCCACATCTCGCTTGAGTACGGCGGCTTCATCATACGCAATGTCGATCGCACAAACGAAATCCGTACGATCTACCTGCCGCGCCGGTTGCTGATGGATGCCTTGCTGGGCCATGCGCTCAAAAGCGGCATGCTGTTTACGCAGCGGCTGCCTGGCTAACCGTTCCTTGGAGGCGATATGACCAAGGAACAGTTCGAGCAGCGTTTCCAGGAGGCGCGGAAGAATGCGTTCGGCCGCTGGACCAGCATTTTGCTTGCTCTGGGCGTTGAAGAGAAAGTCCTGAACCGGAAAAACCAACCATGTCCGCTTAGCGGATGTGGTGGGACCGATCGGTTTCAGTACACCGACAAGTTCGGCGATGGCAATTACGTATGCCGCGCTTGTGGCGCTGGTGGTGGATTCAAGATGTTGATGGGCTATTTCGATTGGAGTGCGTCGACTGCGCTAAGGCGTGTAGAACGAAGCCTGTGCATGCAGCCGGCCCAAGCCGCACCAAAGCACGTCACAAAAGACAGCATTGCGTTGATCCACCGGATTCTGGCTGAGACGACTCCGATTGTTCACGGCGATGAGGTGGACTGCTACCTCCAGAATCGAGGACTCGGAATGCCGTCTTATCCGGAGGTCTTGCGCACGCATCCAGCGCTTGGGTACTACGAAGTCGATCCGGCGACGGGGAAGCCTGTCCTGGTTGGCCGCTTTCCGGCCATGGTCGCAAGTATCCTCGACCGACAGGGCGAGTTAGTGTCGCTCCATCGCACGTACCTGCAGAACGGGCAAAAGCTCGCAGGCAGGGACGCAAAGAAGCTGCTTTGCGGTGGCATCAACGGCGCAGCAATCAGGCTGGCGCCTGCGGGTGTCGAGCTCGCGGTGTGCGAAGGCATCGAGACTGGTCTCGCCATCCTGAAGCGCACGGCGCAGCCCATCTGGATCGGGATCTGCGCCCGGAATCTCGAGAGCATGTGGATTCCTGACGAAGTCCGTCGGTTGCGTATCTACGGCGACAACGATGCCGATTCGATGTATGACGGCCAGGCTTCTTCGTACATCTTGGCGCGTCAGTTCTTGAAGCGGCCAGTGACGGGCGAGCGGCGGTCGGCGGAGGTCTTCATCCCGCGTGTTGCCGGTGCTGATTGGGCAAACGTGCTCGCGCAGCATGCGCCCATCGTTGACCGCGCAGCCTGAGTAGTAATCCCTTCAAACGGGAAGCAGTAATGCCGGCGAGAGCCGGAGTGATTTCAACCCTGCGGGGACCCGTTCCCCGGTGGGGGCGGGCCGTCCGCTTCTCTTAGGAGTCTCATCATGAAAAATGGACGCAACTTGATTGACCTGGCAACCGAACTTGAGCGCCAGGCAGCGGCTAAGAAGGACTTGATCGTGCCAGCCAAGATGATGCATAGCGAGACCTTGGCTTCGCATCATTGCGGTCTGATCGTCGACGAAGCTGAGGGTGCGACGCGATATCCGCTTAGCGAGCTGGCCTGTTCGCAGTTGGCAAAGAAACTGAACATCCCGTTCACTTACTTCAAGCTGATGCGGGACCTATATCCGGAACTGCTGGACCAGAACATCAACGGCTGGCTCCGTATTAACGCACCTGATAGCTATATGGTGCGCACGCTGGACGGAAGGGCACGCGCTTTCCTGTCCAACCGATACCGCCGGCTCGACAACTTCGACCTGGCCAAGAGCGTGATGCCCATCTTGCAGCAGCTGCCGGGCGCTCGCTTTGAATCAGTTGAACTGACAGAGTCGAAGCTGTACCTGAAGGTGGTCAGCTCCAAGATCGATTGCGAAGTGGCGCCGGGTGACATCCTGCAGGCAGGGGTCATTGTCAGCAATTCCGAAGTAGGTTGCGGCACGTTGCGCGTTGAACCGCTGCTTTACCGACTGGTGTGCAGCAATGGGTTGATCGTTTGCGACCGCAGCATGCGCAAGAATCACGCTGGCAGGGCGCTGGTGTCTGATGATGAATCAGTGGTCGTCTACCAGGACGACACGTTGGAGGCGGAGGACAAAGCGATTTTCCTGAAGGTCCGTGACCTGGTTCAGACGGCAGTGTCGGAAACGACCTTCCAGCTGATCTCGGAGAAGATGCGCAAGACCATGGGCATCAAGATCACGGGTAATCCGGTCAAGGTCGTTGAAGTACTGGCCAACCGGTACGCCTTAAATGAAGCCGAATGCGCCGGTGTCTTGCGGCACCTGGTATCCGAGCATCATTTGAACGGCTATGGCCTGGTCAATGCGGTCACCGGTTATTCGCAGGAGGTCGACGATTACGATCGTGCGACCGAATTCGAAGAGCTGGGCGGCAAATTGCTTGAGTTAAGCCCGAGCGAGTGGAAGCACCTGGCTGAAGCCGCTTAATACTATGCGTCGCTGCCGCGTCCCGTCGATGTCGATTGGACGCGGCATGCGCGCTAAAGTCGACAGGTGTTGATCGCCAGTGTGACGCGCCCAAGCAGGCGAAGGTCGGGTGCAGAGGAAATGTCGGCCACAGTAGTAGGCTCGCATTGGGTGTTTTCGCATCGGAGAAGGAATCCTTCTCCGATGCGGATCTCGATATGGCGGACGATCTTTTGGCCTCGATACTGGAGATAGTAAATGCCGTTGGACTCCACGCGTTTGACGCTGGCGTCGAAGAAGAACGGCGAGCCGTCGACGATCAGCGGGGCCATATCGTGGCCAAGCATCGTCGCCACCGACTGGTCCAGGTAGGGTGAAGACTGCTCAAGCAGGGGGCCAAGCCAGTCCCCCGGTGGAGTCCGCTTGACGTGCAGTTGCTTGGCCAGCGGTGCAGGAAGCAGGTCGTTTCTCAGGGGCGTTCGGTGGGCTGAAAGGCCAAGGAGCCAATTGGGGTCGACCCCGAACTGAATAGAGAGAAGCGCCAGTGATCGCAGGTCAGGCATTCCCGGCTTGTCGGGATCGATCCAGCGAGCGACCGTCTGCAGGGCGCGGCCTGTGATTTGACTGAGGTAATGCACCTGGTGGTGCTGCGACACATCCCGCAAAGCCATTTCAGCGACCAGCCGGTTGGCCACGCCAGGTACAAGGTGAAAATCAATCTGCTGCGCCTGTGCTCGGGTGAGGGGGGCGTTGTACTGGGTTGTCACCATTTTCTTCTAAAAAGTTGGC